>Ga0315909_10003025_pt1 | contig 20897 bp, 18 predicted proteins | sample LakEriMetagenome_11_FD_203527 | JGI IMG/M metagenome (GOLD analysis project Ga0315909, IMG submission 203527) | Freshwater fungal communities from buoy surface, Lake Erie, Ohio, United States - Buoy 2 MA125 | ecosystem: Environmental > Aquatic > Freshwater > Lake | place: USA: Lake Erie, Ohio... | reverse complement strand
ATTTCTTAGCGAAACTTCCAGGTGAAGGAGATGCAATTATAACAGATACTTCTAAAGTGGTTAACACGATGAATTCATTGTGTATCGAAATGGATGATCGTTACGAATTATTGAAACAAGCTCAAGTTAGAACGATTAAAGAATACAATACGAAGTTTATAGCTCGTAAATTAAATCCAGAAAAGGGACATAGATACATGCCATACATTGTGGTGTTGATTGATGAGTTTGCAGATTTAATTATGACAGCTGGAAAAGAAATTGAACATCCAATTGCTCGTATTGCACAGTTGGCTCGTGCGGTTGGTATTCATTTAATTGTAGCAACTCAAAGACCTTCTGTAAACGTAATTACAGGTATGATTAAAGCCAATTTCCCGGCACGTATTGCGTTTAGAGTATTGTCTAAAATCGATTCTAGAACAATCTTGGATGGTTCAGGGGCTGATCAATTGATTGGACGTGGAGATATGTTGATTATGAGCGGTTCTGAATTGGTTCGTATTCAATGTGGATTTGTAGATACACCTGAAGTAGAAGCTATTTGTGAATTCATTGGGAATCAAAGAGCTTATCCAGAAGCATTGTTATTACCAGAGTATGTTGGTGAAGGTGCAGAAGCTGGTGGGGATTTTGATACTAACGAATTGGATCCAATGTTTGCAGATGCAGCGAGAATTGTTGTAATGCACCAACAAGGTTCAGCAAGTTTGTTACAACGAAAATTGAAATTAGGTTACAATAGGGCAGGACGTATCGTTGATCAATTAGAAGGTTTTAATATCATTGGTCCATTCCAGGGAAGTAAAGCAAGAGAAGTTCTCTATGCAGACATAACAGCATTAGATGAATATTTAGCACAAAAGAATATTTTCTAATAAATAACTAAATTGTAAAAGGAGCGAGGTAGAGTTAAAACTTTACCTCGTTTTTTTATAGTGTAACTTAAGCTACAAAACAGAATCTTTTTTGAATTTAACTTTGTCAAAAAAAATTAAACGTTATGACAATAGTAGATGTAAGAACAAGATCTGAATATTCTGGTGGACATGTAGCAAACTCTTTGAATATTCCTTTAAATGAAATTCAAGAAAGAATTGAAGAGTTAAAAGCATTATCACAACCCTTGATTTTATGTTGTGCTAGTGGAGGTAGAAGTGGTCAAGCGACTCATTACTTAAAAAGTATGGGAATTGATTGTGAGAATGGTGGTTCATGGTTAGATGTTAATGGTAACTATTAATAAAAATATATATGGGATTTTTAAGTAATTTATTTGGAATTAAATCTGTGGATTTTAAAGAATTAATGCAGAATGGAGCTGTTATAGTTGATGTGAGAACACCAGCTGAATATAATTCAGGACATATTAAAGGTTCAATTAATATGCCTTTACAATCATTGAACAATACAATGAATAAATTAAAAAAAGACAAACCTGTTATCACATGTTGCGCTTCAGGAATGAGAAGTGGATCTGCTAAAGCGATTTTAAAATCGAATGGATTTAGTCAAGTTGAGAATGGGGGAGGATGGACTTCATTGAGATCTAAAATCTAATTAAATATCTTTAAAAAAGTAGGGAAACCTACTTTTTTAAATGAAACACCAACTTTTAGTTAAGAATTAGCGAATTAACTTAAAATGTTTACCAGATATTAATTGTTGATTTTCAATGTTATATATTTGTTAAGTTAAAAAAAACAAAAAAAGATGTTTCAAACACTTGCAGATTTAAATAATGTACCTATCTTTGCACCCGTATTCGCAACGGCGATATACTAAATAAAGTAAAATATTAGATTCCGTAGCTCAGTTGGTAGAGCAATACACTTTTAATGTATGGGTCCTGGGTTCGAATCCCAGCGGGATCACAAAACAGAGTGAGAAACAAAACGAAAGTGATGATTTCTTACTCTTTTTTTTTTGACATAAAATTTTAGATTCCGTAGCTCAGTTGGTAGAGCAATACACTTTTAATGTATGGGTCCTGGGTTCGAATCCCAGCGGGATCACAAAGGCAGAGTAAGAAACAGAGCGAAAGCAATGATTGATTACCTGCCTTTTTGTTTTAACACACTTTTATCATTCAAAATCTAAAATATATTCATATTTACTTTGTTTGAAATCTTACTGATTAGCTTCACACAACAAAATCAGAATTGTTTTTCGTTTTTTTATGAAATTTATTCTTAGATTTTTTTTAAAAACATTCAATGATTTTTAAATATACTAAAATAAGAACGGAGTGGTTGGGGGCAATTATTACAATAAATCATTCAGTTTTCATGTTTTATTGTAATAATTGTAAAGGTTTTTAGCTGTCACAATATTATATAATGTATATAATGGAAAATCAAAATTGTATTTGTTAGGAATAAAATCAAGCAAAAAGACCATTTTTGTATTAAAAAGTTTTTAGGTGACCAGCAAAAAATCTTCTGAAAATAAAGTTCCAAATTATTTAGAAGGGATCAGTAAAAGATAAAATATAAAAGTTTAATACAACTTTTGTATTTTATCTTTTTGAAAATTGATTATTTACGTTTAGTTCCCTTCATTGTAATTTTAAGGGTTCCTAGTACCAACTTTTTTGTTATCTCTAATTCTGATAAGTCTGAAAGATTAATTACTTCAGTCCTATTTACGCGCAATTTATTTTTATCATCGTCCTCAAAATCTACATAAAGTGTCAATTTCTGGTTTTCTAGTTTCCAATAACCTGTTTTTTCTAATTTGCCTTTTTTGGAGTTATCCGCTGAATTATGTTCTTCTAAAAGCCAAAAAAAGGTTCTATCTGCGTTGAATCTGATAACATCCACAAGATAAGATCTCCCAATATCATTTTGGATGTTTTTACTTTTAGAATCCCAATCACCAATAAGAATTCTTTCATCTGATGTAAATTCAATAGGAAGATTTGGTTTTACAGAGTTTTCAAATTCAATAACTGCTATTCTTTCATTCCATTTTATAATTTGATTTTGTTCTTCTTGCTTATTAATATACCACCTTTTATTTTTATAGAAATCAATCACGCCTTGCGCCTCCGTAAGGAGCTTTTTATCTAATAATATTGAAACGTAATTAATTAATTCTGCATTCCATTTGTTATAGAGTTTATTACTATAGCTCATCCTCGAGAATTGTTCATTATGTCCTTTGCAATAGATTGTATTTGATTGCCGACAACTTCCACATTCGGAGAATTTATCACATCTTCCGAAAGAACAAACATCAGTCTCGCCTTCTTTTTTAATTTCCCCACGACCAATCGCATCAAAAAAATTATTCATTTCTTGATATGATGTATTTGAGTTCCAATTTTCAATAGTTAGAGGTTCAACTTTAAACTTTTCGTTTAAATAATTATATGCTTCTTTATATTTAGCCAATAATAATAAAGAATCTAATTTTGTTTCAGCTTTGTTAAATTCAATCTCCTTTAGTTTTTTGTCTTGTTCACTTTTCTTTGCAAGTTCCTGATTTTGTTTTTTTATTTCCGCTTCTTTTTTAACTAAAGCTACATCATAAAGTTTTTTCCATTTTAAATAATCTGATTGAATTTTTTGAGAAAACTTAATTAGTTCATTCAAATTCACATCCGCCAACCAGCTTCCGTAGATTTCTATATGCATATCTTTTAACACTTCTTTTTCAAATGTCGGCGGGCCTGATTGAACACTGGTATGTCTTCCTCCTTTGCTACATGAATATTGTTTTTCACATCCGTATGAGGTAATTCCATATTTACCTTGAATTGTATAATAAACGACGTGTAGATACCTGAAATCAGATATTTTAAGTATCGAACGTGGTTCTTGTATTTTCCCTGGTAATAAACATTTAGTACATTGGTAATGAGAAACCTCATATTGCACTTCAGCAGTTATGTTTTGAGAAAAGCCTGTACTTAAAATCGAAATGGCAAAAAGAATTATAAGTTTTTTCATGTAAGTTAATTGTTAATTATATAAAATGTTTTTATGAGGAAATTTATTTCTTACAAAGTATCCATGCTTCTTCAATTCAAATTGAGCAAATCAAAAAGATGAATTTTTTTCATTTTTTAGCAATCATAAATTCGACTAAAAAGCGTTTAATAACAAATATAATAAAATAAATTAGAAAATTTGAAGAGTATTAAAGTTTCACCATAATGTTAAAAGTAAGTTGTTTATAAACAATATTACTAATCGTTATCAAGAAAGACTATTAAAAAGTGAATGTGCTTTTTAACAGTTTTTCTTGATATTATTTTTAAGGAATTAAAAATAAATTCTTTCATCTGATTTCTTAATTAGCAATAATAAAATTAATTTGACTTTTTATCATCATTGGAAATTTAAAGCATCAATGATTTCAAACCATCTCTCAAATTTGAATGTCCATTATAAATTTGAAATAAATTAGAAAATATTTCACCGAGCGAAATAATGACAATTTCAGTATATTTGTTAGATGACCAAAAAAACACAAATTATATTATTACATATTTTGGTATGGATTCAATTTTTAATCCTTCCTTTGGTTTTCTTTCCTGCTCCGTTTGAATTGGTTCAAAGTGGTGAGTCAGGCAAGTTTTTGTCGAGTTATATTATCACAAATGTTTTTTTAATTCTTATTTTTTATTTTAATTATTTATATGCTATTCCGAAGTATTATTTTAAACATCAATATTATACTTATGGTGCGATTGTTTCTAGTTTTATAGTGATTTCAATCGTCTTAGCTATTCTTTCAAAACATACACATCCTTCTCAATTTTTAGTGGATAGAGAATCCGATCCACCAGTAGTTGGAAGCATTTTGATACGACTCGTAATTGTTTTAGTGGCTTCATTTGGATTGAAAGTTTTTCAACGATGGAGAGAAACTGAAATTGAAAAATCAAATTTTGAATTGTCCTACTTAAAAGCTCAAATTAATCCACATTTTTTATTCAATACTTTGAATGGAATTTATGCATTAGCTGTTAGGAAATCAGACGATACTGCAGGTGCGATCGTTAAACTATCATCAATTATGCGTTATGTTATTAATGATGCAAAAGAGGAATATGTTTCCTTGGATAAAGAGATAAAATACGTTTCGGATTACATCGATTTACAAAAAATGCGTTTAAATAAATACGTGAAAGTTAATTCAATTATTGAAGGAAATGCAGTAGGTAAAAGAATTGTTCCGATGTTATATATTTCATTTATTGAAAATGCATTTAAGTATGGAGTGAGTACAGAAGGTGAAAGTTTAATTGAAATTCAACAATCCATTTTCAGAAATGAATTAACTGTTAAAGTCAAAAATACAATTGTTCACAAAAACCAGATTGATTCAAAAGTGGAAGAAACAGGAATAGGAATGGATAATTCACGTTTACGTTTAGAGCAAACGTATGCTAGTAAATTTCATTTATTGATTGATAAGAATGAAGATTTTTTCAAAGTCGAACTTAAAATTGAACTAAAATGATTAATTGCATTGCCATTGATGACGAACCATTAGCATTAGAAATCATTGAATATTTCTGTGAAACAATTCCATATTTAAATTTACAAAAGTGTTTTACAAATGCTTCAGAAGCGGCTAAATATATTTCAACCAATTCAATTGATTTACTATTTCTGGATATTCAAATGCCTGATATTTCTGGAATTGAATTTTACAAACAAATCCAGCAAAACACGATGGTGATTTTCACTACTGCTTATAGTGAATACGCCGTTGAAGGTTTTAATTTGAGTGCAATCGATTATTTATTGAAACCATTTGAACAAGAACGTTTCAAACAAGCGACTGACAAAGCTCAATCCTATTATAATTTTCTTTATCAATCTGAAAAAAATACCATTCAATACTTATATGTTCGTTCAGAGTATAGCTTGGTTAAAATCCCTTTCAATGAAATTCTTTATATAGAAACATTGGATGATTATATTAAAATTCATCAGTTAGGTAAAAAACCAGTGTTAACGCTGATGAGTATGAAAAGCATTAATGAAAAATTACCTGCTTCAGAATTTATACGAGTTCATCGCTCTTTTATCGTACCTTTTAACCGAATTGAATCAGTAAGAGGGAAAGTGATCAGTATGGGTATTACAGAAATCCCAATCGGAAAAAGTTATGAAGAGGTATTTTTTAAAGCTTATGTTTCAAAATCCTTTTAATTAATTGTTCAAATTTTTAACAGTTTAATTCACTTTTTCTAAGGCAGTTTTTTTGCTCTAATTTTATATATTTAAATCAAACACCGATACATTTTTGTCGTTTACCGATACATTTAAAATAATTGAAATAGTATTCTGTTATTTGTTTTGTAATTAAAAACGAAAGAATATGCAAATCAATAAAAACATTGCCATTAGTGATTCAGGATTTATATTTAATCCTTCCACTGGAGATTCATTTTCAACCAATCAAGTTGGAATGGAAATAATTCGTTTATTAAAAGATAACAAATCTAAAGAAGAAGTTATTTCAGGAGTCGTTTCAAAATTCAATGTGGATGAAGCTACTGTAGAAAAAGATTTATCTGATTTTACTTTAATGTTAAATAACTTTCAATTAGTAATAGGCCATGAGTAAGCGACAGATAACAGTGGCTGTATCTGGATTAAATAATATTGATAGTCCAGGACCAGGAATACCTGTTATTCGAGCATTGAAAGAAAGTGAATTCTTTGATGTAAGAATAATTGGTCTTTCCTACGAGAACCTTGAGCCAGGTTTGTATATGCGTGATTTGGTTGATAAATCATATTCTATTCCTCTACCTTCTTCTGGTACTGCAACATTGTTAGAGCGATTAGCTTATATTAATAGTGTTGAAAAAATAGATGTAATAATCCCAAATTTTGATGCTGAACTTCATAGCTTTATCAAACTTTCTGAACAGTTAAAACGAGATTTTGGTATAGCAACAGTTCTTCCAACTCAGGAACAATTTGAATCAAGACATAAATCAGTTTTATATGATTTTGGGGTTGAAAATGAAGTGAAAGTACCGTTTAGTAAAATGATCTTTTCCTCAGCTGAAATTTCATCGTTGAAAAATGAGTTTACTTATCCTTTAGTGATTAAAGGTAAGTATTACGATGCATCAATAGCGGCGACTCCAGAACAAGCAGTTAACTACTTCAATAAAATTAGTGCGAAATGGGGATTACCCATCATTGTTCAAGAATTTGTTAGTGGAAATGAAGTTAATGTTACTGCATTAGGAGATGGAAAAGGTAATTGTATCGGTGCCGTTCCAATGCGAAAACTTTATATTACTGACAAAGGAAAAGCTTGGGCAGGTGTTTCATTAGACGATGAAAAACTGATTGAAATTACCAATCGTGTAATCAGTAATTCAAAATGGAAAGGTGGTTGTGAATTGGAATTCATAAAATCAAATGCTGGAGAATATTATTTGTTAGAAATGAATCCTCGATTCCCTGCGTGGGTATATCTAGCAGTTGGATGCGGACAAAATCATCCAGAAGCATTAGTAAGAATGGCTTTAGGTGAAGATGTTCAACCTTTTGATTCATATGATGTTGGGAAATTATTTATTCGCTACTCATTCGACCAAATCGTTGACTTAAAAGATTTCGAGAAAATTTCAACTATTGGGGAACTATAGAAGTTCACAACATAAAAAAATATAATACTTTAAATTAGAAATTATGTCAAAATTATCATATGAGCGTCCATTTATTCAAAAGTTGAATACAGGAAGCATGAACAAGTTCGGAACAAAAACAGAATTTTCACCAGTTTCTCAATTGGATGGTGTTCCAGTGAAAAAGTTAACAGACGAATATGGTTCACCTTTATTTGTGATTTCAGAAAGACAAATTCGTAAGAATTCTCAAAATGCAAACAGAGCATTTAAAACAAGATATCCTAAAATCCAATTTGCTTGGAGTTATAAAACAAATTACATTGATGCAGTATGTAATATTTTCCATCAAGAAGGATCTTGGGCTGAAGTTGTTTCTGTTTTTGAATACAAAAAAGCATTAAGAAATGGTGTTTCTGGAAATAATATAATTTTCAATGGCCCAGATAAATCAGTTGAAGATTTAGAATTAGCAGTTGATAATAATTCATTGATTCACATCGATCACTTTGATGAATTGTATTCGTTAGTTGAGTTGTTGAGTGGTGGAAAGAAAAAAGCAAGAGTTGCGATTCGTGTAAACATGGATACTGGAATTTACCCAATGTGGGATCGTTTTGGATTTAATTATGAAAATGGTCAAGCTTGGAATGCAATTAATAAAATCATGGCTCATCCTGAGTTAGAATTAGTAGGATTACATTGTCATATTGGAACTTATATGCTTTCAACTTCAGCTTATGCTACTGCTGCATATAAATTATGTGATTTGGCTAAACATATAAAATTGAGCTATAATTTAGTTGTTCAATATCTTGATTTAGGTGGAGGATTCGCTTCATCAAACACATTGAAAGGTTCTTATTTACAAGGTGCAGACATTATTCCAACGGTTGATGATTATGCAGAAGCAATTACTTCTACTATCTTAAATGCAGGTTTTAAACAAGATGAGCTTCCAACAATTATTTTAGAATCAGGAAGAGCATTAATTGATGATGCAGCTTGGTTGATAGGATCAGTTTTAGCGACAAAACGTTTAAGTGACGGAAGAAGAGCAACTGTGGTAGATTTTGGAGTAAACTTATTATTCAATGCGTTCTGGTACGATTATAAAATATCACCAGCTCAAGATTTTACGCATCACACAGAAGATATGGCTTTATACGGACCATTATGTATGAACATTGACTGTATTCGTGAGAGTGTTAATTTACCACTTTTAAATAAAGGTGATCAATTAGTAGTTCATAAAGTTGGAGCTTACAATATGACTCAATGGTTACAATTCATTCAAATGAGACCTAATGTAGTGTTGATTGACATGGAAGGAAATGTTCATTTGGTAAGAGAAAGAGAATCAATTGATACAATTGTTCAACATGAAAGAATGCCCGAATATTTAAAAAAGAAATAAATCAAGAATCATATTTTTCTAATTAACCTTGATGGGATTCGATTTCTATCAAGGTTAATAGATAAAGTATAACAGGTTCACTCAATTGATTTAACTATTTTTGAAAGCTTATTTTTTAATTTATATTTCAAAATCCCAATGAATAATAATTTCACATTACAGCTTAAATATTGGACAAATAGTATCTTACATAGCTACAGTCAAATATTTTTTTCGCTTAACAAAGTCTTGGCCATTATTATTATTGTAGCAACATTTTTTGCTCCAAAAATTGGATTGACTGGATTTTCAGCTGTTGTTTTGATAAATGTTGTTGCTCATTTTGTTGGGGTAAACAGAAAACTAATTAGCGAAGGTATGTTTGGCTTTAATGCCATGTTGCTAGGTTTGTTTCTTGGACATCAATATGAGTTAAATACAACTTTTTGGCTGTTATTTGTAGTTGCAATTGGATTCTTGTTAATTACTACAGTTTGGTTGAATGGAGTTTTTGGAAAACATGGATTACCTTATTTGTCTTTTCCATTTATAATTACTTGTTGGATAGTAGTATTAGCAGCAAGTAGTTTTACAAAAATAAATTTCAATGAAGAGCATGTTTTTGTATTGAATCATTTGATGACTCAGGAACAAAGTTCATTTTATCAATTTGTTCATCAGTTTGACACCCTTCAATTACCTCAATCTGTCTTAATATTTTTTAAAACAGTTGCTGGAACATTTTTTCAAACGAGTTTATTAGCGGGGATAATTATAACAATTGGTGTACTTTATTTTTCTAGAATAGCCTTTACGTTAGGTGTTTTAGGTTTTGCTTCAGCTTACTTTTTCTATGGATTATTTGGTGCAGATGTAAACCAACTCAATGTAGATTTAGTTGGTTCAAATTTCATCTTTATGGCTATTGGAATAGGTTGTTTTTATATAATTCCAAATACTTACAGTTACATTGCTGTCTTTGTATTGACGCCATTATTAATGTTACTGTTGATCTTCTTTAACAAGATATTAGTTGTTTTCCAATTGAAATCGTTAACGTTGTCATTTAGTGTAATTGTTGTTCTTTTCTTATTATTTCTTCAACATAGATGGTTTCATCATTTTTTACAATTGGTTTCAATACAATATTATTCAGCTGAAAAAACAATTTATAAATACATTACTTCAATAAAAAGATTTAGTAATGCACATTTAGCCAAAATACATCTTCCTTTTTGGGGAGAGTGGCAGGTAAGTCAAGGATATAACGGTAAAATTACGCATTTAGGTGAATGGGGTAGAGCATTGGATTTTGTAATTGTCGATGATGAGAAAAAAACATATACCGATAGTGGAATAAATAAAAAAGATTTCTATTGTTTTGATAAGCCAATAGTTGCACCATTGGATGGTTATATTTATGACATTATTAATAATGTGGAAGACAATGATATAGCGGACGTAAACACTGAACAAAACTGGGGGAACACAATTATTTTGAATCATGTAAACGGATTGTTTTCACAAATTAGTCACATTAAAAAGGATTCGTTTAAAGTTGAAATTGGAGATTATGTTACAAAAGGAACTGTGATAGCAACTTGTGGAAATTCAGGAAGATCTCCTGAACCACATATCCATTTTCAGATACAAACTTCTCCGAAAGTAGGAGCTATAACGTTAGGCTATCCGATTGCTTATTTTATTGAAAATCATAACGGAAAATCCGTTTTAAAAACAGCTGAAATCCCACAAGAAGATTCAATTATTAGTAATGTCACAATTCATAGTCTTTTAGCAGAAGGATTTTATTTGTATCCTGGTAAAAAAATAAACTTTCAATCAGAAGAAGGAGAGATTATTGAATGGGAAGTTTTTACAGATGAGATTAATCGAACGTACATTTATTGTTACAACACTAAGTCTACAGCTTATTTTATTAACGATGGTACAATGTTTTACTTTTTTGATTTTGAAGGGAATAAAAAATCATTATTGTTTCATTTTTATTTAGCAGGCTATAGAATATTATTAGGTTGTTATGAAACGGTGGTAGTTGAAGATGCTATTCCTTTGATTCACTTCAATTCAATTTTTGTACAATGGATTCAAGATTTTCTAGCACCATTTTACAGGTTTACAAAGGCAAATTATCAATCAAAATGTTTGAGTGTTGACAATGTTATCGATCCAACACATATTGTACTTCAATCAAAAGTTGAAGCAAAATTTATCAATTCAACGTTTAAAAACATAGAATTTGATATAGAATTAAGAGATAAAAAAATAATTAGAATTGGAATAACCCAAAAAGGACTTAAAAAGAATTTTATATGCGTTTAATTATTTTTTATTGTGTGTTGCTACTTCCATCTGCATCAGTTGCACAGGAAGAATTAACTTATTCTTCTGTAGATCAAATTACTTACAATCAATTTTTAAAAGATGATTATAAAAGTCTTAAAGAAACTACAAGAAATGCATTAGATGCTGGAATTGACTTTTATAATCTTCGAATGAGAATTGGTATAATTTCGTATAATCATAAAAATTATGTGAATTCGTTAAGTCATTTTCAAGAAGCCTATGCTATGAACCCAAATGATTCAATTGTTCAGGAGTATTTGTATTATGCTTTATTATTTAGTGATCAAATTGAAGAATCAAGAGCTTTTGCTTCTATACTTTCAATCGAATTACAACAAAAAATTGGTTATACTAAAAATACATTTGATAATATTGTTGTGACTGCAGGTTATAATTTTAATAACAATGCTGCAAAGAATGAAAATACAACCTTTTACACTCCAGAATATAAAAACATTCAATCATTATTTAATGAAAGTTCTGTTAGAGGAGGCATACTATTTAAAAGTACTTTAGGAAAACGATTTCAGTTATTGAATGGTATAAATTATTATAATTTGGGAGCTAAAGGATCCATTGAATTGGAAAATAATCGATTTACAAAAGATTATAGAAATAATTATTTTCAATATAATCTTGGAATTGGGTATCATTTCAAAAATGGCTGGTCTTTAAGTGGTGGATTTGGTTATTATAATACACATGTGTCAAATTACACAATAGTTTCAGGCACTATAAATCCTATGATGCCACCTCCACCAACTCCTCCGATTAGTTTTATTACGGATGAAAGCAATTACAATAATTTCTCAACATCATTGACTGTTGGAAAACGTTTCAATTATTTCTATCCAACATTTTCGTTTCACATAAGTGATTTTTACAACGAAACCAAAACACAAGAAGAACTTAATTTGACAATTTATCCTTTTGGAAATACAAATTTGTATGCAACATCAAGTTTAAATTATGTTAATGGATCAAGTGCCGAATATGTTCTCGGTCAAAAAATAGGTTTCAAATTGACCAATCGATTTTTTTTAGATGCTGATTATGCATCAGGAAACTTTAGTAATAGAATTACCTCTAATGGATTTATGACCTACAATTCAATGGATAAAATTACGAGTCAAAGTGGAGTGAATTTACATTTTTACACGAAGTCAAAATTGGAGCTAATTTTGAGTGGATACACTCAACAAAGAGAAGCGAAACTCTATAAATTTACAGATTTAACAAATTATCAAACTGGTAATTATAAATATATCAATAACAGTATAACATTTACAGCAAAATGGAATTTTTAAAAAAAGGAATTGTTGCAATTGGATTGATTGCATCTTTTCAAACAATCGCTCAAGAAAACAAATCTTTGCCAGCTGCATTTTCAAAAAGTTATGCATTAGAGGCTAAGGGACAATATGATGACGCAATACTTGCAATAAAAGATGTATATATTGACGGTTCATATACTATGAATTTAAGACTAGGTTGGTTAAATTATTTACAAAATAAATATGAACTCTCAATAGCATATTATCAAAAAGCAAGAATAGGAATGCCAGCATCTTTAGAACCTCTTTGGGGAATTTTAAACCCATTAATAGCATCCGAAAAATGGGCTGAAGTTGATAAGATTTATTTAGCAATTCTAAAATTAGATCCTAAAAATTCAACTGCAAATTATAAGTTGGGATTGAATTATTATTATAGAAAAAATTATTCAAAAGCAAAAAAATATTTTGATGTTGCTTTGAATGCTTATCCATTTGATTATAGTTTTTTAATAATAAGTGCTTGGAATAATTATTTTCTAGGAAATACTTTAGAAGCAAAAGCACTTTTTTTCAAAGTCTTATTAATCGATCAGAATGATAAGTCAGCAATTGAAGGATTAAGTTTAATTAAATAATAATTATAAAAAAGCAAATATTATGAATAAGTTAATGAAATTGGTATTTATTGGATGCACGATAATTGCAATCAATGGTTTTTCACAAGATGTAACAAAATTAAATACAGCATTTATTTCGAGTTATGATTTTGAAGCTAAAGGAAGTTATGATTTATCTATTAAGTCATTAGAAGATGTTTATGATAAAAGTTCTTACATTGTTAATCTGCGATTGGGTTGGTTGAACTATGCGAACAAGAATTATGATAATTCTATAAAATATTATCAGATAGCAACGGCTTTGATGCCTGGTTCAGAAGAGGCTTTATGGGCTTTAATAAATCCTTTAGTGGCCAAAGAAAAATGGAATGATGTAGATAAAGCATATTTAGCAATCATTGCAATTGATCCAAAAAATTCGACGGCACATTATCAATTAGGTTTAAATTATTATTATAGAAAAAATTATACTGCTGCAAAAAAATATTTTGATGTTTCATTAGGTTTATATCCGTATGATTACAATAGTGTTTTGATGAGTGGATGGAACAATTATTTCTTAGGGAATAAAGAAGAAGCGAAGTTGTTATTTAATAGAATTTTGTTGATGTATCCGACAGACTCATCAGCAAAAGAAGGATTAGGTTTGATTAAGTAAACTTAATATATAAGGTTTAGTTTCTAGTTTGTAAAAGTCTGATTATTATGGTCAGACTTTTTTGTTTTGAATAATAATAAATAATTCAGAGTCTTGTCTAGGTTTTATTGAATTATAAGCAGTCTCCATGTAAATGGAATTGAAATAGGATAAAAAATAGTTCAAATATTCAGGTTTATTTCCACCGAAGGGAGGTCCATTTTGAAAATCTTTATTAAATAAAAGTCCAACTAATTTTCCATTGGGCTTTAATAATTCGACCATTTTTTTTGCATAATTTGCTCTCAATTTTGGATCAATAGCACAAAAAAGTGTTTGTTCAATTATTAAATCATATTCTCCGACATGTTCGAAAAAATCTTGAACAAACAATTGTTGTTTAGGGAATTTCGGATTTCTATTCTGGAAATTAAGTATCGGTTCACTTGCAAAATCAAGAATACAAGTATTATGAAATCCTTTATTGAAAAGATATTCAGCTTCATGACCTAATCCGCAACCTGGAATTAGAATTCTTAAATCTTTATCTTCTAATTGATCTATATAGGCTTTAATAGGAGGGGAGATTTCACCTAAATCCCAACCTATTTGATTTTCATTATATCTATTCGACCAATATTCGCTATTTAAAACATCCATTTTTTATGTGTAAAAATTAAATAAAACAAAAAACGGATAAAGATTACTCTTCATCCGTTTCAATATTTATTAATCAAATTGATTAAATATTCTCAATAATAATTGCTGAAGCACCACCACCACCATTACAGATAGCAGCACCACCAATTTTACCACCGTTTTGTTTTAAAACGTTGATCAACGTAACAACAACTCTTGAACCAGAATTTCCAAGAGGATGTCCTAATGCTACCGCACCACCGTTAACATCAACTTTAGAAGCATCTAAACCTAAGATTTTAGCATTTGCTAAACCTACAACAGAGAATGCTTGATTGAATTCCCAGTAATCAACATTATCAGTTGTTAAACCAGCTTTTGCTAAAGCTTTTGGAACAGCTAAAGATGGAGCAGTTGTAAACCATTCTGGAGCTTGAGCAGCATCTGCATAACTAACGATTTTTGCAATCGGAGTTAATCCATGTTTCTCAACTGCTTCTTTTGAAGCTAAGATCAATGCAGAAGCACCATCATTTAATGTAGAAGCATTTGCAGCTGTAATTGTTCCGTCTTTATCAAAAGCAGGACGTAATCCAGGGATTTTATCTAAAAAGACATTTTTATATTCTTCATCTTCAGAAATCATGATTGGATCTCCTTTTCTTTGAGGAACTGGAACAGGTACAACTTCGTTTGCAAATTTACCAGCTTTCCAAGCTTCAGCAGCTCTTGTATAAGAAGTAATCGCGAAGTTATCTTGATCTTCTCGTGTGATTTCATATTTAGTAGCGCATAATTCAGCACAATTTCCCATTGGAACTTTGCTGTATACATCTAATAAACCATCTTTAGTAATACCATCTAACATAGTGATGTTACCAAATTTCATCCCGTTTCTTCCGTCAATATAATGAGGAGTTTGAGACATATTTTCCATACCACCTGCAACAACAATTTCGTTATCACCAGCTTGAATTGATTGAGCAGCTAAAATGATTGCTTTCATTCCTGAAGCACACACTTTATTTACAGTTGTAGAAGGTACATTTTGTCCTAAACCAGCACCTAAAGTAGCTTGTCTAGCAGGAGCTTGACCAACACCAGCTTGAAGAACATTTCCCATGAAAACTTCATCAATTAATTCTGGTTTGATATTCCCTTTTTCTAATGCTCCTTTGATTGCGATAGATCCCAATTGGGTAGCTGGGATAGTTGATAAACCGCCTAAAAAACCTCCGATTGGAGTTCTAGCTGCAGCTACAATAAAAACTTCTTTTATCATGTTTATTTATTTTATTCTAATTAACAACGATGCGAATGTAAGAAAATATTATAGAAATTGTAATTGATAATTAAAATAATTGACCTGAGTAGTTTTATAATTTTTGCCAACTTCTCGCTTTCAACTATCAACTATTAATTGTATTAAATTCTACTCTGATAAGTAAATAACTCATAATATCTACCTTCTTTTGCAATCAATTCATCATGATTTCCTCGTTCAACTATATGACCATTTTCAATCACTAAAATTTGATCTGCCTTACGAATTGTGCTTAATCTGTGGGCAATAACAAATGTCGTTCTGTCTTTCATCAATTCATTCAAACTATTTTGAATCATCGTTTCACTTTCTGTATCTAAATTCGATGTTGCTTCATCCAAAATGAAAATGCTTGGATTCGCTAAAATAGCTCTTGCAATAGATATACGTTGACGTTGTCCCCCAGAAAGTTTCACACCACGTTCTCCAATTACAGTATCTAACCCTTCTTCAAAACGATCCGTAAATTCATTCACATATGCTGCTTTTACAGCAAAATCTAATTCTTCTTGAGTTGAATTTGGTCTAGGGAATAAAATATTTTCTCGAATTGTCCCTTGAAATAAGAAATCGTCTTGTAATACAACACCTAAATGATTTCTATAGCTCCCTAGACTTACTTTTGATAAATCAACACCATCCAAAGTGATTTTACCAGAACTTGGATTTAAATAAGTGGCAACTAAACCTGCAATTGTAGATTTACCTGAACCTGAAGAACCAACTAAAGCAGTTACTGATCCAGCTGGTGCCGAAAAGCTAATATTATGTAAAACTTCTTTCGATTCTTGATAGCTGAATGAAACGTCTTCAAATATAATTTCACCTTTGATTTCTCCCATGGTAATTGGTCGCTCATCTGGATTGTCTTCAGGCGTCATGTTCATGATTTCTTGCGTGCGATCCAATCCTGCAAAAGCTTCTGTAATTTGACTACCGATGTTACTCATCTGAACAATCGGTGCAATCATAAATCCTAACAATAAAGTAAAATAGATAAATTGACCTGTTGTCATTTCACCTTTAACAATTAAATAACCGCCAATTCCCATAATTCCCGCAGAAGCTAAACCAAGTAAAAATGTTCCTGAACTTGTGATTAAAGAAGTAGAAGTTAAACTCGCTTTTACATTTTGAAATAAATCATCTGTTCCTTTTTCGAAAATTTTATTCTCTTGTTCTTCAGCATTAAAACCTTTAATTACACGAACACCATTTAACGTTTCTGTTAATCGACCAGTCACTTCAGCATTGATTTGACCTCTCTTTTTGAAAATTGGTCTAATCTTTTTAAATGCTTTCATTGCGACAAATGCAAAAACTCCAATTGGAATTAAAGTTGAAAATGTCATTATTGGATTGATTCTAATCAACAAAATCAAAGAAATAATTGCTGTAATTGTTCCTCCAACTAATTGAACTAAACCAGTTCCGATGATGTTTCGAACACCTTCTACATCCGTCATAATTCTAGAAACCAAAGCTCCACTCTTGTTGTTATCGAAATAACTGACAGGTAAAGAAAGAATTTTTCTTTGTACTTGTACTCTTAATTGAGAAATCAAATTTTGAGCCTCAACACTTAGGATTTTTGTCAGTGCAAATGAAGTTACAGCTTGAATTGCAATTGCTAACACAACAGTTCCAATCAATACAAATAATCCATCAATATCTTTGTTAGGAACAATTTTATCTAATAGAATTTGACTTGAATAAGGAATGTATAAACTAGCCAAACGACTGATTACAATTAACAATAAACCAAACCCTATGATTTTTCTTCTCGGCCAAACAATCGTTTTAAAAACCGATGATAATGTTACTTTATTTTTGCTCATGCATGATTTCAGTCCAAAATCATTCCAAATCAATAAACTGACAAAATGCCAATTAATAAACTGACAAAAAAAAATTACTTAATTATCATTTTAAAAATCCAAAATCCAAAATTTTTCAGATATACCCAACCATGTCATAAACAAAATATCCAATCCATTCTTTGATTAGTTTATTCCATTGACCCATTGCATCTTGATTTGGAATAATATATTGATCCCAAAAGTAACCTCTATTTGGTCCAGTTATTAAATCAGTTGAAAAAGAATCACACTTTAATCCAACCTTATCGAAACAAGCTAACGATCTTCTCATGTGAGACCCAGAAGTAATCAAAAGAAATTTAGAAAAATGGGGGTAGGATCGATCTAAAACCTTTTTAGTTTCCAAGGCATTTTCGTGTGTGTTTTTGGATTTATTTTCTGTAATAATATCATTGCTTGGGATTCCCCATTCAACCAACACTTTTTTTAATTGCTTTGCTTCATGTAAACCTCTATCAGTAACATAACCAGAATCTCCTGAAATTAGTATCTTTTTGATTTTGTGCTTTTTATAAAGAGTGATTGCTTGCCAGATTCTATCTCCATGACCAGTTATACTTAGAACATCTAAATCGTTATTATAATCTGACATTCCCCCTAAAACAATTCCGACATCGTATTTTTTGGTGTTTTCAAATCGAGTACCATGAATTTCCCATATCCGCATGAATTCAGATAGGATTACTGTATTAGAGAAAAAAAGAAAAACAAACACGGCAGTGTATTTTGACCATTTTTTCCATTTATCTTTTCTTAAAAAGAAAGCACCGAATACACTCAAAATAAACCAAGTATAAGGCGTGGTGAAAATCAATAAAGCTTTTGAAAGTATAAAAAACATACTGCAAATAAATATAAAATAAAGTTAAAATTGAAATTGTCTATTTAATTTATTCGATGTTATTGTAATTTTGCAAATAAAAAGCAACAAAACATGTTAAAGTTTGAAGGTATTTTCGGAGTAAGTTATTCGGATATTAATCAGTATTTATTAAAAATTGGGACAAATTTAGCAATAGCGATTTCAATTTTAGTTATTGGTTTATGGGTAGTTAAAATTGCAACTAAAGCAATTAAAAACATTCTTAGAAAAAGCAAAACAGATGAAAGTTTAGTAACTTTTTTATCAAGTCTTGTTTCTATGGTTTTCAAGGTGTTAGTTGTAATAACTTCAATTACTCAGTTAGGAGTTGAAATGACTTCTTTTGTTGCTATTCTAGGAGCTGCAGGTTTGGCTGTTGGTATGGCATTTTCAGGTACGCTTTCGAATTTTGCTGGTGGAGTAATGATCTTAATTTTTAAACCGTTTAAAGTTGGAGATTTTGTCATGACTCAAGGCGAACAAGGGACAGTAAAAGAAATACAGATCTTTAACACTTATCTGCATACTTCTGATAATAAGGTGATTATTTTACCAAATGGTCCTGTTGCGAATGGAAATATAACAAATTTCACAAAAGCTGAAAAAAGAAGAGTTGATTTTATTTTCGGAATTGCTTATGGCGACAATGTTCAAAAAGCTAGGGAAGTATTAACGAATTTAATTAATTCAGATGAACGAATTATGCAAGAGCCAGTTCCATTTGTTGGATTAGGTGCATTGACAAATAATTCTGTTGATATAGTAGTTAGAGTTTGGACCAAAACTGAAGATTATTGGAATGTTCATTTTGATTTGAATGAAAAAGTATACAAAGAATTCGAGAAAAATGGATTGCATTTTCCTGCTCCAACTCCTCAAATCTCTGCAAATTAATCATGATTAAACTCCTTTTTTTCTCTTTTATTATTTTTTCATTTATAAGTTTTTCTCAAGACTCATTATCTGTGAAAAAGGATACTTCTAAATGGACATTGAAAGCTATTTATTCTTTAAGTGGCACTCAGACCACTTTGAATAATTGGAACGCTGGAGGTCGAACGAATGTTTCTGTTATTGGATTTATTAGTGCTAGCGCATATTACAAAACGGAGCGAATGAAATGGGAAAATGATATTAGTTTAGCTCTAGGTGGAATTAAATACATCGACAGAACTACTTCTCATGAAAGCATGCAGAAAACAGATGATCGAATTGATGTATCCTCTAAATTTGGTCATCATTTAAATCGTTCTAAATATTTTTCGATTATTGGTGGGTTTAAAACACAATCTTTGAATGGTTTTAATTATCCAAATGATTCTGTTCTAATTTCCTCTTTCATGGCACCAGGATATATCAATTGTGCTATCGGATATGATTATGTTCCAAGTGATAATTTCGGGATTTTCATTTCCCCGTTTGCAACTAAAATGACCTTTGTAAAAAGTCAATTTCTAGCAGACAAAGGAGCGTTTGGTGTAGACAAAGTAATAACAAACGAAGTGGGGGAGATTATTAAAAAAGGTAAACAATTCAGAGGTGAGTTTGGAGCTTATTTTAAAATTAAATGGAATAAAACGGTTGCAAAAAATATAGAAATGAAGACAAAATTAGATTTGTTTAGTAATTACAATCAAAATCCTCAAAATATAGATGTGAATGCTGAAACAATTTTTACGTTTAAAGTAAATTCATGGTTTTCGTCTTCCATTCAATTGAATTTAGTTTATGATGATGATATCATGATTAAAGACTCATTTGGACGAACTGGTCCAAGAACTCAATTTAAATCTATAATCGGAATGGGAATCTCTTATTCGATGAAAAATTTTTCTTAAAATTATTAGTTAGAGAGTTTCTAAAAGTTTATTAATTTTACTTCGTGCGTTTTGTTTCAGACATATCGATTTGGTGGTTACTTCCTTGGTTAGGGATTTCAATATTCATTGCTCATTTCTTGTATTCAAAAGAAAATTGGATCAAAGAACTAGGAAGTAAATGGATGTTGATTTTTAAATCATTAAGAGCTTCCGGGTTATTTTTATTAGGCGTTTTATTCATCGGAATTTTATTTGAAGCAATTTCTATTAGAGTAGAAAAACCTGTCTTTATTACTATGGTTGATAATTCTTCTTCCATGAAGAATTACAAGGATAGCGCAACTGTAAAATCAAAAATTGAATCCTTCAACAACAAGTTGATAGAACGATTTGGTGATAAATTTGAATTACATACGATTACTGTAGGTAGTGAAGTGAAATCTCCAGGTAAGATTGATTTTAATGAAAG
>Ga0315909_10003024_pt1 | contig 20903 bp, 22 predicted proteins | sample LakEriMetagenome_11_FD_203527 | JGI IMG/M metagenome (GOLD analysis project Ga0315909, IMG submission 203527) | Freshwater fungal communities from buoy surface, Lake Erie, Ohio, United States - Buoy 2 MA125 | ecosystem: Environmental > Aquatic > Freshwater > Lake | place: USA: Lake Erie, Ohio... | reverse complement strand
CAATGCCAACTTCAAGAATTCGTTCCACAGCGTCGGCGGCAACTTCTACGGCAACGTCAAGAATTTTGCGCTCGGCTGCCGGAATGGAGGACAGAACATGGTCCGCGCCCTGTTCTTTTGATTGTGGCTTTCCCACTCCAATGCGAATGCGGATGTAGTCATCGGTACGCAGATGTTGCGAGATGGATTTCAATCCGTTGTGACCGGCTAATCCGCCACCCACTTTTATTTTCACCACACCAGGTGCAAGGTCGAGTTCGTCGTGAATGATGATGATGTTTGTTGCAGTGTTTTTGAAGCGTCGAGCAAGTGGGCCTACTGCTTCGCCCGATTCATTCATGTAGGTCGTGGGAACAGCCAGGACAACAGGCTCGTCTTTAATGCGAGTTTCTGCAATCTGTGCGCGATCTCGGCCAACCTTCAAAGTGGCATTCGCGCGAGCAACGAGAACTTCAATGGCATCGGTGCCCACGTTGTGACGCGTACGGGCGTACTTCTTTCCGGGATTACCCAGGCCAACAATGAGCGTGCGCTGCATGTCGCCAGTTCGCGGAGCGGAACGACGCAACATGAGACGACCTATGAATCACGACCCAGCGGTCGCGAAATCAGCTTGCTGCTTCAGGGGCTGCTTCAGCACCCTCGGCTGTTTCTTTTGCAGCTTCTGTTGCGGCGCGTGACATAAGCACGGTGACAACAGGCATTTCAGGATCGCCAATTGCAGCTACTCCGGCAGGCATTGCAATGTCGCTAAGGCGAATAACGCTGTCGGGAGTAAGAGCAGAAATGTCGATAGAGATTTCGTTTGGCACGTTTGCAGGAGTGGTGCGCACTTCAATGGTGTCAACTGCTGGGTCGACCAAACCACCGGCGGAAACAACTGCCTTAGCGGTTCCGACAAGGTGAACAGGAACGTGCATGGTGATTTCTTCGGACAGGTTGATTTGAACGAAGTCGACGTGTGCAACGGTGCGACGTACTGGGTGACGTTGCATTTCCTTCACGATTGCGTTGTAGGAAGTGCCAGCAACGTTTAACGAAAGAATTGTGTTTTGACCAGCGGGGCCTGACAGTGCAACACGAAGGTCGCGACGTGCGACGGACAAGGAGATGGGCTCCATGCCGTGTCCGTAGAGGACTGCTGGGATGCGGTCTTCGGCGCGGAGGCGACGTGATGCGGCGCTGCCTGTTGCGCGACCGGTTTCGGCGGAGAGAGTTGCTGTATTCGACACGGCTAGCGAGTCTATGCCCAATGCCCGCAAGTGCCACACGGGCCGAGAAAACCCCTCGAAAGGCGCCGACAGCGCACCCCGTTTGTGGGCTTAGGACTGGTTTTCGCCGTTAAACAGCTCGGAAACGCTGGTCTCGTCAAAGACGGCAGACAGGGCGTCGGCGATGATTTTGGCCACCGACAGCACTTCGCACTTGTCGAAATGGTTCTGCTTGGCCAGGGGCAACGTGTTGGTGAGAACCACGCGAGAGATGGGCGACTGAGACAAACGCTCAACGGCAGGGTCGGACAGGACACCGTGAGTAGCCATGGCCCACACTTCCTTCGCCCCACGGTCGAGCAGCAATTCGGCGGCCGACACGATGGTGCCGCCTGTGTCGATCATGTCGTCGGTGAGAATGCAGAGACGCCCGTCGATGTCACCGATGACTTCTTTTGCGATGGCAACGTTTTGTGTTCCCTTTGGACGACGCTTGTTAATGAATGCAACGTCGGCGTTTTTGTCGGACAGGTGTTGCGCGAAACGTTCAGCAACTTTTACGCGACCAGCGTCGGGCGAAACAATGACGAGATCTTGGTCTGCGTGTTGACGCACATACTGCTCGAGCACAGGCAACGCGGTGAGGTGGTCGACAGGGCCAGAGAAGAAACCTTGAATTTGGCTGCTGTGCAAGTCGATAGACACCATGCGTGATGCGCCGGCAGCTTTAAACATGTCGGCAATAAGGCGCGCAGTAATTGGTTCACGTCCTTCTGCTTTTCGATCTTGACGCGCGTAACCGTAGAAGGGGCACACTGCGGTAATTCGCTTTGCAGATGCGCGCTGTGCAGCGTCGATCATGATGAGCTGTTCCATGATGGAGTCGTTGATGGAGCCAGCGTCGGTTCCGAAGTGCGACTGCATAACGAAGACATCTCCACCGCGAATGCTGTCGGTGAAGCGAGGACGAATTTCTCCGTTAGCGAATTGCACAACGTTTGCATCGCCGAGTTCAACGTTGAGATGCCCAGCTACTTCTTGGGCGAGAGTGGGGTGCGTCCGTCCGGTGAAAAGCGATAAACGCTTGGTGGTCACTTTCTCCATGGAACGGGTGCTCATAGAGCAAGTGTAGAACGCGAGCAGTCACTGGGTATCTGTCGGCACTTTTGCCGACACACCGTGTGCATGCGTATCTGTTGGTCGGATGGTTCCGGGAAGAGGACTCGAACCCCTATTTTCTGGACCAAAACCAGACGTCCTGCCAATTGGACGATCCCGGAAAGCGACTCATACGGTAGCGGATTTTCACTTTTCCCGAATGTCCCGATAGGTTCTTATTCCTTATGGGTTCACTGATCAAGAAGCGCCGCAAGCGCATGCGTAAGAAGAAGCACAAGAAAATGCTCCGTCGTACGCGTCACCAGCGTCGCAAATAGTCGAACAATTCCAGTTTCTTAAGCAACAACGCGTCCCGCATCGGGGCGCGTTGTCGTGTGTACCACCATCAGTCCATCGGGCGTTTTGCCTGTGGAAGTGAGGTGGCCGTGGGCAAACCACGTGGCTCCGGACCCTGCCAGATGTGGCTGAACGCCAAAGGCAGTGGCAATTCGTTCCCGCCATGTGAGTAGTTCGGGTACGGCGTGAAGTGCGGCAGGCTCAAGATCGTTCCCGTTGGTTCCCGTGGGTCCGCCCATGGCATCCCAGGTTGCATACACCAACGGCGTTGGCACATGAACTGGCGGAATGAACAATGTGAGGTCCATGTGTTCGTACGGCAGGGGCGTCACCTTTTCTCCGATACCTGCAACGTGAGCTCTTCCGCCAACAAGAGAAAACGGCACGTCGGCACCAAGTGCTGCGGCGTGAATGGGGTCGGTGTGTTCGGCCCAGCGAAGAACTGCGGCTGCATCGGTGGAACCACCGCCAAGTCCGCCGCCGTGTGGAATGTTCTTTTCAATGCGAACCTTTGCGGTGCGATTGCTGCGCGCAAGTGCTTTATGAACCAAGTTTGATTCATCGGTGGGGACACCCGTTGCAAATGGACCAGTCACAGTGAGTTGAGTAGTGGGGGAGTCCTCGATTCGCACAATGTCGGTGAGCGCAAGTGCAACCATTTCGGCGTCGATGAGGTGATAGCCATCTTCACGAACACCTGTTACGCGCAACGTCAGCGTGAGTTTCGCTGGGGCTTCAAGCGAGATCATTCGCTGACTCCTACAACGTGTGCAAGGCGAATCCAATCGTGCACTGTCAGTTCTTCTGCACGTGCCGTTGGTGCAATGCGAGCTGCATCGAATTGTTCTGGAGTAACACGACCTGCCAGAGCACCACGCAACATTTTGCGCCGCTTTGCAAAGCCCATTTTCACCAATGAAAACAACTGCTGTGGAGACAGTTCAGAATCAAGTGGTTGGGGGTGGCGCACAATTTCTACGAGAGCAGATTCCACATTGGGTCGTGGAAGAAAGACCGACGCAGGAACAAGTCCCACCACCCGCGCGGAGGCATAGAACGCAACTTTCACGCTGAGCGCGCCGTATGCCTCGGTAGATGGCGATGCACTGAATCGTTCACCCACTTCTTTCTGCACCATGACCAGCATGCGCTTTACGTTTGGCACAAAGTCCAAAATGTCTGCAACCAATGGGGTAGCAACGTTGTACGGGAGGTTTGCAACAAGTGCCCACTCGTTGCTGCCACTTAATAGTTCTGCCCAATGAATTTTCATGGCATCGGCATGGACAATACGAACATTGTCTAGATGCCCAACATTCTCTGTCAGAAGGGGAATGAGTGAGTCATCAACTTCAACTGCAGTGACCTGAGCGTTGGTTTCTGCAAGGGCGAGGGTGAGTGAACCAAGCCCGGCACCAATCTCTACAACGTGACCGTGGCCTTCAATATTTGCAAGCCGCGCAATTCGCCGGACAGTGTTTGGGTCGACAACGAAGTTTTGGCCTAACGCACGTTTTGCACGTAAGCCGGCGCCTTCTAACTGGCGTGATGCATCGCTACGAGAAAGTGTCACCAGGTCAGCTCAACAGGAATTGGTGCGTCGACAAGTTCTGCGATGGCTTCAAAGACACTGGCATCAAGAGTGATGTCGAAGGCGCCTGACGAATTCAAAATGATGTTCACGTTGAAACATTTTGTCTTTAGGCCGTTGTTGAGGTTGCGAACAGTGATCTCTGCTCCAAGTGGTGCGAGCGATGTAACGCAACCGGTTTTTGCAGAAGTAGGGAAACGCTTAAACGATGCCGTGCCACGCGCCATTTGTCCGTTGTTATCTGCGGGGTATGCAATTTGGCCCTGTCCGTTCGGATCTGCACTGACTGGCCCATCAAGGTTGGCGGGAGCATCGGCTGTGCTATCGGTGGCCAAGCCAAGATCGAGCGTTGTCGTTGTGGCCACACTGGTATCTGTTTTTGCTGTGTCGGCAGAGCGTCCGGATGCCATGAACCCAATGACAGCAATTGCAACTGTTGCCACGACGGCAACGGTGATGCGGTTCTTGTCGATGCGGGAGAGATCCATGTACCTACGAATGTATGCGCGGAAACGCCTGTAATGCGTTCGCGGTAGTGAGTGCGGCGAACTCTTGGGCGTCTATGCCACGTAAGTCGGCAATGGCGGTGCCCACAATGCCAACGTGTGCAGGCTCATTTGGCCGACCACGGTGCGGTACGGGGGCAAGGAATGGACTATCCGTTTCCACAAGGATGCGATCGCTTGGGCACTGAACAGCTGCTTCTCGAAGTTCCACGGCGTTCTTGAAAGTAACAATGCCACTGAAGGACAAGTACGCACCACGGTTCACGCACTCGCGTGCTTCATTGGGTCCGCCAGTGAAGCAGTGAATGATGGTGTTGTTGGGAATTCCCTCGGCATCAAGAACATCGAAGGTGTCTTGCCAGGCATCTCGTGTGTGTATGACGAGAGTGAGATTGTGTTGATGTGCAAGTGCAATTTGCTCGGCAAAGGCACGCATCTGCACGTCTCGCGGCGAGTGTTCGTAGTAGTAATCCAAACCGCATTCGCCAATTCCCACCACTCGTGGCGAATCAATGAATGGAACGATGGAATCGACACCTTGCGTGGCGTCATGCGGATGCAGTCCGATGGTTGCCCACACGTCGTTGTTTGAGTTGGCAATAGAAAGTGCTTGCGTGCATGTCTCTGCATCGCACCCAATAACAACAAAGCGCTCAACGCCCGCCTCACGGGCACGCGTGAGAGATTCGTGAGAAGCAAATGCCATCTTGTCGTCGTGAATGTGGCAATGAGTGTCGGTCCAGCCGCGTGCGTAACTCATGAAATGGTGCGCCGTGGGAAAAGCGGATCACCCTTCTCGACGGGTTGTCCCGGCGTGTATTGACCCCATTGAACATCGGACGGAATACGACACTGCTCAATGTCTGTGGTCATTCCGATACGACGCCAAATTTCGCGAGCCGTATCGGGGATAGCGGGAAACGCCAAGATGGTGACAATGCGAAGTGCCTCTAGTGCATCTCCCATGATCTCGTCGACGTGAGTTCCAGGTTCTGCTTTCCATGGCTCGTTGTTTTCAAGATGCGCATTAGTTGCACGAATAAGTTGCCATGTTGCTTCAAGCGCACGCGATGGTTGCACCTGTTCCCAATGCGCCATGGTGTCGGCAACCGAAAGCGCCGCAACAGATGCGAGTGGGCTGTTTGGCGATGGTGCAGTTCCGAGTCCGTTGCACTTCTTGCCTACAACCGTTGCAACACGTGCGGCCAAGTTGCCCAAGTTGTTGGCAAGGTCTGAGTTGTAGCGGCCAATGAGACCTTCGTAGGTGAAGTCTCCGTCGCTGCCATACGTGGTTTCGGCTAGTACGTAATAACGAAAACCATCAACACCAATTTCATCAACAAGGTCGAGTGGGTTTACAACGTTTCCTGATGTCTTCGACATTTTTTCGCCGCCGACCAATAGCCAACCGCCAACGGCCCAGCCTTTTGGTGGCTCAATGCCAGCAGACATGAGCATTGCGGGCCAATACACATTGTGGAATCGCACAATGTCTTTGCCGATGAGATGATGATTAACCGGCCACCACTCATTGAACTTTGTGTCGTCGGTTCCGTAGCCAATTGCCGTGATGTAGTTGGCGAGCGCATCGAACCACACGTACGCAACGTGTGAGGAGTCGAAGGGGAGCGGGATTCCCCACGTCAGCGTTTTGCGACTCACAGAGAAGTCGTGAAGGCCTTGCTTAATGAAGCCCAGCACTTCATTGACACGATGTTCGGGAACAACAGCGCCGGGATGTGATGAATACCAGTCGATGAGTCGTTGTTCGAAACGAGACAAACGGAAGAAGTAATTCTCTTCTTCAACATGTTCAACAGGGCGCTTGTGAATGGGGCAGTTGCCGTTATCGAGATCGTCTTCGGTGAAGTACGCCTCGCATGCAACGCAGTACAAGCCCTTGTATGTGTCTAGTTCAATGTCGCCGGCATCGAAACAAGCCTGAAGCAGTTTGATGACTCCGGCTTTGTGACGCGCTTCGGTAGTGCGAATGAAGTCGTTATTGGAGATGTTGAGGCGTTCCCATGCTTGTTGGAAAAGAGGCGCGATGGAATCTGTGAACTCTTGGGGAGTAGTACCTGCAGCATCGGCTGCTTGCTGAATCTTTAATCCGTGTTCATCGGTACCAGTAAGGAAGTACACATCGTCACCAAGAAGGCGATGCCAGCGGGCAAGAGCATCGCCAACAATGGTGGTGTACGCATGCCCAAGGTGTGGGCGCGCGTTCACGTAATAGATAGGTGTAGTCAGGTAGTACTTGCCCACTCGTTCAGGCTAGGGCACAGAAGGTGCTGGTCGTCGGTTCGTTTTCTGACGTGGTTGTTTCATACGCTTGAACACATGCCCTTCGAGTTCGATACTGCCATTGCCGCAACACCTGTTGGAGGTGGTGTGTACGACACTCCTGTTGAAGAACGCTGGGACATCAACGGAAATGCCAATGGGGGCTATTTATTGGCGTTAGTGGCAAATTCCATGCGAGCAGAGAGCGGACGTGCGCATCCCGTTTCTGTCTCCATGCATTTCTTGTCGCCGGCTCCTGCTGGCGCGGCACAAACACACACCGAAGTTGTGAAAGCAGGGCGTCGACTTGCAACGGTGACGGGTCGTTTGGTTCGCGATGGTAAAGATCTAGTTCGCAGCATCGGAACTTTCGGCGATGTAGATGCAGATCAAGGTCCACAATCGAATACGCGGCCTTATGTTGATTTGCCGTCGTTTGAAGACTGCATGCCCCGTGCAGTAAATCCAGATGTTCCCATGGGCTTGTCATCACGACTAGATATGCGACTGCACCCCGATGACACAGGCTTTGCTCGTAATGAACCAAACGGAATTGCGCGTGCTCGCGGATGGTTCACCTTCAAAGATGGTCGTCCCGTAGACACCATGGGCTTGTTGCTCGCGGCCGATGCATTTCCGCCCGTCATGTTCAATCTGTTTGGCATGCAAGGGTGGGTGCCCACCATTGAGTTCACGGTTCATGTCCGTGCAATTCCCGCACCCGGCCCCATTGCATGTGAGTTCACAAGCTCTGTTGTGCAGGGTGGATATTGGGAAGAAGATGGCGTGATGTGGGACTCGACGGGTCGCGTTGTGGCCATGAGTCGTCAACTGGCGTTAGCGCCACTTGGTCAATAACGTCAGTTTCGACGGCCTCGACGAAGGCCAAATGTGTACGCAAGCACGATTGCTGCAATTGCAAATGTGGCGGTACTGGATCGGCGAATAAGCATCTTCGAACGTTGTGCAAATACAACTACTGGCCAACCTTTACGTCGTGCAAGGTCTGACAGTTCTGAATCGGGATTTACTGCAACAGCATGGCCAACGAGTTCCATCATGGGAACATCGCTCATACTGTCTGAGTACGACCACGAATTCGACAGGTCGATGTTGCGTTCGGCGGCAAGCAACGAGATGGCTTCTGCTTTTCCTTCGCCGTAACAAAATGGCCCATCGAGACGACCGGTGTAGACGCCGTTATCAAGTTCGCCGCGCGTTCCAATTCCACCGGTCATTCCCAATGCCGTGGCCAGTGGTTCCACAATTTCAATGGGAGATGCCGAGATAATCCATGTTTCTCTGCCGGCGGCGTGATGTTGTTCAAGAAGTGCGCGTGCTTCGGGGCGAATAAGTCCGAGAAGTTCAGGCAACACAATTTCGTTCAGACTGACAAGGTCGGACTGTTTCATGCCGCCCACGCCCGCCAGAATGCGGTCACGAACACCAATTGTTGATTCGTCGCTTGAGCCGAGGAATTGAAACTTCAGAGCGCGCAGAACATCGGGAACGAAATCTTGAAGACGTATGTAGCCGGCATCGCGTGCTGCGCGTGCGAACACAAACGCGGACGAGCCAGCGATAAGTGTGCGATCTAGGTCGAAAAATGCAGCAGTGGGACGTTCGCTCATGACGACACCGCCAATGCGTACACACGCTTACGTGGTACGCCCAGTGCTGCTGTTACTTCGTCGATGGCATCACGTTTCGACAAGCCACGACTTGTTCGTTGTGCAAGTTCAGAAAGAATGTCAGTGTCGGACACGTCCATAGTGTCGCTGACATATGGTGCAAGCACAAGGGCGTATTCGCCCCGTGGTTCAACATCTGTTGCGTGTTGCACTGCGTCGGCCAGTGTTCCGCGCCACACATCTTCATGAAGTTTGGTGAGTTCGCGTGCAAGGACAATCATTCGGTTGGGCCCGCACGCATCTCGCAGTTCTGCAAGTGTTTTTTGAAGTCGATGCGGTGCTTCATACAGCACAGTGGTGCGTCGTTCGCGCGCAACTTCAGTCAGTCGTTCGCGACGTTCTGCACCGGAACGGGGAAGGAAGCCATCGAATGCCAAACGCTCGGTAGGTAAACCGCTGATGGCGGCAGCAACAACAAATGCAACTGGTCCCGGCGTTGAATACACGGGGTATCCGGCTGCAACTGCGGCGGTTACTAATCGTTCGCCGGGATCGCTGATGCCCGGTGTTCCTGCATCGGATATAACTGCAACGACAGCATGATCTGCGAGCAACGACAACACTTCGTCTATGGCATCGTGTTCGGTGTGATCATTCGTGACGATGAGTCGTTCGGGAGTGGCTCCAATTCGCTTCAGTAGCGAACCGCTATGGCGAGTGTCTTCGCAACAAATGACGCGAGCCGCGCGTAGAACTGAAATCGCACGCGGCGAAATGTCGTCGAGATTGCCAATTGGTGTTGCAACCATCCACAAACCAGCGTGAACAATGGAAGACACGGTGTCAGGATTCGACATTGCGTACTTCTAACTTGTCGCCAGGCTTTACATTCCAGCGCTCTATAGAACCTGGTGCTGCTTCAACAATGGTGTGAGCATTGCGTGTGAGAGGTCCCACACGCCAAGGGCGCATGTGAGACGTAGACAACACCGTGCCGTCGTGGGCTACGTACACCACATCTATTGCGGTACGCATTCCCACGGTGTGTATCCACGAGCACGGTTCAAGCACAAGCGGCTCGTCAACGTGTGTTGCACCAAGAAGTCCGCGGCGACGTTCGCCACGCGTTGTTGCGCGACGTGCAGATGCAAGCACGCGACCGTCACTCACCAACCAAACGGGCTGTGCCGCATGTTGTGGCGAGGTGGCGGACATGGTCACACGTTAAAGCGGAACTCGGTGACGTCGCCGTCAACAAACTCGTATTCTTTGCCTTCTGAACGAACTTTGCCCGCGTCTTTTGCGGCGTTCCATGACCCAAGGTCAATGAGTTCATCCCAATGAATGACCTCGGCACGAATGAATCCGCGCTGAATGTCTGAGTGAATTTTTCCTGCACAGACAGGCGCTTTGTCGCCGGCATGGAATGTCCACGCGCGCGTTTCTTTTTCACCGGTGGTGAAATACGTGCGAAGTCCCAGCACGTGGTACGCCGAGCGCACCATTTTGGCCAGTGCACCTTCGCCAAGTCCAAGAGCTTCCAACATTTCGGCGCGATCCTCGTCTGACAACTGCGCTGCTTCTGCTTCAATTTGCACGCTCATGCCGAGAACTTCAATGTCGTTTTCTTGGACAGATCCGGGAGGACACAGTTCGCTACGTACACGCGCTTCCATTGCGGGAATGGTGTCCAATTCGTTTTCTCCAACATTGACCACTGCAAGAACGCGACGATTTGTCAGTAAGAAATGCGGTGCAAGCGCTTCGCGATCGTCTTTCGACAACGTAGAGCGATAGAGGGGGAGGCCTTCTGCGAGTGCGTCGTATGCGCGTTGCAGTACTGCAGCTTCTTCTTGGTTCGACTTGTCGACTCGTGCAGTCTTCTTTACGCGGTTTAATCGCGCTTCCACGGTTTCAAGGTCGGCAAGTGCTAACTCAAGTTCGACAACTCGAAGATGTTCTAGTGGGTCGTCCGGGCCTGGTACGTCGTCGTCTCTGAACGCGCGCAACACATACACAATGGCGTCCACTTCACGAATGTTCGCCAAGAACTTGTTTCCCAGACCTTCGCCTTTGCTGGCGCCCTCCACCAGACCACCAATGTCCACCACCTGAACCGAGGCGTGCACGATGCTCTTGGTCTTTGACATTTCTGCCAACTGCAGCAAGCGATGGTCGGGAACCTTGGCCACGCCAATGTTTGGGTCCTTAGTGGCAAAGGCGTACGGCGCCGCCAAAGCACCACCCCCAGTAAGGGCGTTATAGAGGGAGGATTTCCCTGCATTGGGCAGACCTACAAGACCAAAACGTTCCATGAAGGGAATGACGCTACCTGTATGGGTTATCGGGGTGGGGGTGTGGGTTCTGAGGAGGGGAATTGTTACTATGGCCGTAGTGCAAATACCCCAGCCCCCGTTGGGCCAGTACCACCACAAAAAGGACACTCCCCGTGACGTCATTTGACCTCGACCTCAGTAAGTACAGCCTCGGTTGGAGCGACGAGGTGGAATACGCCTTCGAACCCGAAAAGGGCCTCTCCGACCGCGTCGTGGAGCAGATCTCTTGGTGGAAAGGCGAGCCAAAGTGGATGACGCAGATGCGTTTGCGCAGTCTTGGCATTTTCGACCGCAAGCCAATGGCTCCGTGGTTTGCCGACAACATGCCCGACATCGATTTCCAAGACATCTTCTATTACTTGAAGCCAGCAACAGCTCAGGTAGATGAATGGGACGACTTGCCAGAACAAATGAAGGCCACGTACGAAAAGTTGGGCATTCCTGAAGCAGAGCGCAAGTACTTGGCTGGCGTCACCGCACAGTACGAATCTGAAGTTGTGTTCCACCGCAACCGCGAAGACTTGGAGCAGCAGGGAATTTTGTTCTGCGACATGGACACCGCGTTGCGCGAGTATCCCGACTTAGTGAAGAAGTACTTCGGAACAGTTATCCCTCCTGGAGACAACAAGTTCTCTGCATTGAACACTGCAGTGTGGTCGGGTGGATCATTCATCTACGTTCCACCGGGCGTGGAATGCGAAATGCCATTGCAGGCCTACTTCCGAATCAACTCAGAAAACGCTGGCCAATTCGAGCGAACTCTCATCATTGCCGACGAAGGTTCAAAGGTTCACTACATCGAAGGTTGTTCTGCACCGGTGTACACCAGCGACTCGCTTCACTCTGCTGTTGTAGAAATTGTGGTGAAGCCACGCGCACACGTTACGTACACCACCATTCAGAACTGGTCGCCCAACGTGTACAACTTGGTCACCAAGCGCGCTCGCGTTGAAGCAGAAGGCCATATGGAATGGATCGATGGCAACATTGGTTCCAAGCTCACCATGAAGTACCCAAGCGTCTACTTGGTGGGTCCAAAAGCAACGGGTGAAGTGTTGTCGGTTGCGTATGCAGGTGCAGGCCAGCATCAAGATGCCGGCGCAAAAATGGTGCACGCAGCTCCCGAAACAACATCGAAGATTGTGTCGAAGTCCATCAGCAAAGACGGCGGTATCACCACGTATCGCGGTTTGGTTCGTGTTGACGAAGGCGCATACGGATGCAAGAGCCACGTGCAGTGTGACGCACTCATTCTCGACGGTGAAAGCGAAAGCCGCACGCTTCCGTACATGGAAGTTGGCGAGAAAGACGCAGAAATTGGTCACGAAGCAACCGTTTCAAAAATTGCAGACGAGCAGTTGTTCTACCTCATGAGTCGCGGACTCTCTCAAGAACAAGCAATGAGCATGGTGGTCAACGGATTCATCGAACCCGTTACTCGCACCTTGCCCATGGAGTACGCAGTGGAATGGAGTCGCCTCATCGAATTGCAGATGGAGGGCTCCGTCGGCTGATGCAGCCGTCGAAGTTGTTGCCATGCCAATGCGCACGGAATGCAAGCATTACGAAAGTCGCACGTATGCAAACGGTGATGCCGTTCGCAAGTGCAACCTAGATCTTGCTCCGGATGCACCATGGCGTTGCCCCGACAATTGCGAAAAGTACGAACGCCGACTTGCAGATGTTGCGTGGGTGCACGGCTCGGCGATTGCGCCGCCAACGCCACCAGAGGTTCCAGGCTTAGACGATGGTTCGGCAGCTGCGGTGCTTGATGCGGCCGAGGACATCATTAACGCAATTGGCGCTCAGATGATTGAAGAAGTGAATGCGGAACGCGACAAAAAACGTCGCTGGTGGCGCAAGAAGAAATAAACAAAGAAAAGAATCCCCCATGAATTCAACACTTGCTCTGCCAAGCGCAGAAGAAGAAATTTGGCGCTATAGCCGCATTGGTGACTTGGACATGTCCCAGTTCACCCCTGGCACTGTTCGCACAGTGGTGTCGCACGGTGACGCCTTTGCATCTACGCAATCGCGTGCTGGTGTTGCTATGAAAACTCCTGCTGACGTGTTCGCAGAAATGAATTTGGCCAGTGGTGTGGAGACAACATTCGTCTTGCCAAAGGGCGTCTATTCAGATGAAGTCATTGAAGTGACGCACTATGTGGAGACCGATGGCATTGTTGCGTTCCCGCGTTTGGTCATTGATACCGAAGGTGACGGTGAAATCACCGTTGTTGAACGTTTCATTTCAAGTGACTCCATTCGCTCGCTGATTTGTCCGGTGCTTGAAATACGAGCATCTGCTGGCGCCACGGTGAACTACGTAGGAATCAACCAATTAGGTCTTCGCACGTGGATGATTGCGCACCAACAAACGGCGGGGTATCGCGACTCAAACACTCGTTTGAACACGGTTGCACTGGGTGGCGACTACGCGCGAGTTCGCGCCGAAGCCCGCCTTGTTGAAAGCGGAGCGAATGCACAGCAGTTGGCTTTGTACTTTGCTAGCGGCACTCAGATGCACGACTTCCGCACACTGCAGCGCCATGAAGCACCGCGCACATACAGCGACCTGTTGTTCAAGGGAGCAATTGGTGGTTCGGCACGCAGCGTGTACACCGGACTCATTCGTATTGAGAAGAATGCGGCAAAGTCTGAAGCGTTCCAAACCAACCGCAACCTCACGTTGGGTGCCGGCGCATGGGCTGAGAGCGTGCCCAACTTGGAAATTGAAACAAACGAAGTGAAATGCAGTCACGCCAGCACCGTTGGCTCAATTGACGAGGACCAACGCTTCTATTTGGAGAGTCGCGGTATTCCACCCGAAGTGGCGGAACGTTTGGTGGTCTTCGGATTCTTCAAGGATGTTCTCGACCGTCTGCCACGTCGTGTTGACACCGCAGACCTTGAAGCGCAAATTGCAGAAAAGCTTCGCCTTGAAGGAGATCTGTCATGAGCACAAACATTGGGAAATTCGCCGACCTGCAAAGCGGTATCGCACACCGGGTCATGGTGGGTGGAATTGCAGTTGCGGTTGTGCGTATTGACGACGAAGTGTTCGCAATTGCAGACAAGTGCAGCCACGCAGACGTGTCATTGTCTGATGGCATGGTCTGGTGCGAGTCGAAGCAAATTGAATGCATTAAGCACGGCAGCGCCTTCAGTTTGGAAAGCGGCGTTCCCGATACGTTGCCCGCCACGCAGCCTGTTCAAGTGTTCCGTGCTGAGGTAGTGAACGGCGACGTTGTTGTGTCTAGCCAGGAGGGCAACTCATGAGCACATTAAAAATTGAAGGTCTGTGTGCCGAAGTTGCTGGCAAGGAAATCTTGCGTGGCATCAACTTGACGGTGAACTCTGGCGAAGTGCACGCCATTATGGGGCCGAACGGCGCAGGAAAATCAACGTTGTCGGCAGTCATTATGGGTAAGCCCGGCTACACAGTGACCGCAGGTTCCGTCACGTTGGACGGAGTCGACATTCTGGCGTTGCCCACGTGGAAGCGAGCAACTGCTGGATTGCACCTTGTCATGCAGTATCCAACAGAAGTTCCTGGTGTGCACGTTGACGAGATGTTGACCGAAGCGCTGAGTGCACGTGGTCGTAGTAGCGCAGATCTTGCATCGCGTATCTCTAGTGAAGCTGGTCGAATCAATTTTGATGCCGAATTGGTGTCACGTGCGTTAAATGTGGACTTGTCTGGCGGCGAAAAGAAGCGCAATGAAACACTGCAACTCGGTGTGTTAGAGCCGAAGATCGCCATTCTTGACGAGTTGGACTCAGGGCTAGACATTGACGCGTTGCGAGATTGTGCACGTCGTGTGGAGGCTGCAACACACGAGAACAATCTCGGCGTCCTCGCTATTACTCACTATGTTCGGTTACTTGAAGAACTAAAGCCCGACGTGGTGCACATTCTTGCTGCTGGTCGCATTGTGAAGACGGCGGGCCCAGAATTGGCCGATGAATTAGAGCGTGACGGGTACGCAGCATTCGTGTGAGCCGTTCGCTCATATGGCTGCCTAGCAAGTTGGTCTAGGGTGACCCACAGGGGGTCACAATGCAACAACTCGACACACGGGTATATCTAGCCCCGCGCGACAAGTTTCCCGGTTGGTGGGTTGTTGGCGGATGTTTCACGCTGCTGTTCTTTGGCTCGGCACTTGGCTTCTACGGAATGTCGGTGTATCTGAATGCGTTTAGCAACGAGCATCCCGACTGGAATGTTTCGTCGTTGTCCGTGGCGACCACATTCTTTTTCCTCATTGGTGGCATCTGGAATGTTGTAGTCGCACGCTTGATTGCTAAGTACGACGTTCGACATATTTCGTACGGCGGTGCAGTACTTGGAGCAATCTCTCTTCTTGGTTTAGGTCATGTACAAGAGAAATGGCATTTGTTTGCTGTCTACGGCGTGTTCGCCATTGCATGGTCATCTAGTGGTCTCACGCTTGCAACAACTGTTGTCACCCGTTGGTTTCACTCAAAGCGCGCATCAGCCATTGCGGCAGCAAGCTCGGGTTTGTCGGTGGGTGGAATTGTCTTATCACCCATTATCAAGTCAATTATCGACTCGCGAACCATGAGTGGAGCAGCGCCCATTCTCGCTTTGTTGTGGTTGCTGGGAATGAGTATTCCCACATTCCTTCTTATTCGTGCTGATCCCGGCGCGTTGAACTGGATGCCAGATGGTCAACCAAAACCAGAGAACCATGTCTTAGAGATGCCCGGCACGCCGATGAACATTGCAGTTCGTACGCGATTCTTCTGGGTTGTCACCATGGGGTACGTGTTGGTGATGGGCAGCCAAGTAGGCGCCATTCAACAGATTGTGAAGCTGGTAGAAGAACGCACCACGAAAGAAACGGCAGCACTTGCAACATCGGTGTTGTCTGGTGCCAGTGTTGTGTTCCGACTTGTTGGTGGGCGAATCATTCCTAAATTCCCACTCGCTAAGTTCATGGTGTTCATTGCTGTCATTCAGGGATGCGCCATTGTCCTGATTGGTCAAATGCATAACACAGTTGCTTTGTTCCTTGCCATTGGCTTGTTTGGCGCAATGGTGGGCAACGTGTTGATGATGCAGTCACTTCTTATCGCACAACGTTTTGGCGTGAAGGACTACGCCCGTATTTCAGCTCGCTCTGGTTTGGTGTCTTTAACGGGAACAGCAATTGGGCCAATTCTGATTGGCTCAATTCGAGACGCGGCTGGTAACTACGACACGCCGTACTTGGTTGCCGGAATTATCTCGTTAATTGGTGCCGCACTGTTTACCCTTAGCGGACCTGCCGAGGTCGAGGACTAGAAGGTCATCTCGCGCAAGCGACGAATACGTTCGTCGGTTGCTGGGTGTGTGGAGAACAAACGACTGACGTCGAGCCCAGTTCCACGCTTGTGGTGCATTTCAGCGAGTGGATTGTGAATGTATGCCTGTGCTTGAGCTGGTGACACTTGCATGGGCATACGAGCCGCGAGAACTTCAATTTTCTCTAGTGCGCGTGCGAGTGGTTCACCATTGCCGAGAAGTTCTGCTGCAGAGCGATCTGCTTCGAACTCGCGACTGCGGCTAATTGCCATTTGAATAAGGCTGGCGGCAAGCGGGGCCAGCAGAGACACAAGAAGAATTGCGAGTGGGTTCGGACGATTCTCGTCGTCGCGTCCACCAGCGAACATGGTTGCAAACATAGCCATTTGAGCAATGGATGAAATCGCCGTCGCAACTGCGGCAGCAACTGAACCGATGAGGATGTCTCGGTTACGAACATGCATTAACTCGTGCGCCATGACGCCTTCTACCTCGTCGCGTGACAACGACTGCAAAAGTCCGCGAGTTGCACACACCACGGCATTGTTGGGGCCGCGCCCGGTTGCAAATGCATTCGGTTGGTCACTGGGGGAGACGGCCACGCGAGGCATGGGCATGTTTGCTCGTTGCGCGAGGTCTCGCACCATTCCGTAGAACTCCGGATGATCTGCTTCGGTGATGACTTGAGCCTTTGCAGAAGCAAGAGCCAACTTGTCGCTAAACCAATAAGAACCACCCACCATGACCAGTGCGAGGAACAAGCCAATCATGACAGCGCTTGAACTGCCGCCGCCAAGTAGTGAGGCAACGCCAACAATGAGTCCGCCCAAAGCGGCGAGAAGGATTGTGGTCTTTGCAGTGTTCTTAAACATTGATGTCTCCTCTGTAAAGAATGTAGTTAGAACTCGAAGATGTCGCCCAGCAAACTGGACATTTTCTTCTTCTTCGGGTACTTCGCATATTTCAGGCGTTCAATTTCGTCGCTGTCGTCGTCATCTCGCCGTGAGGTGCGCGGGGCATTTCCTCCAGAAGGTGAGATGTCGTTGCTGGCGCGTTCAATGAGTTTGTCGAGTTCGCCACGATCAAGCCAGACGCCTCTGCAGTCTGGACAGTAATCAATTTCAATTCCTTGGCGATCTGACATCACAAGGGTTGTGCTGGGGCAGTGTGGACATTTCATGGTTGGCCTTTCTTATTTGTTGATGATGCGAGAAACAAGCTTGCGTATTTCTTCTACCCACAAGATGGACGAAGCGACAGCAACGCAGACTGCCCATTCGGTAGCAGACAGTGATGTTGTCTCAAACAGAGATTGCATGAATCCAAGGTGAGTGACTCCAATTTGCAGTAGCAAAACTGACACCAAAGAGATCCAGAGAGACTTGTTGCTGAACAACATGCGACTGAACACCGAAGTGTTTTCACTGCGCACGTTCAAGATGTTGAAGAACTGGAAGAGTACAAACGTGTTGAAGCCCATGGTACCCGCAACGCTGGCAACTCCGGCTTCTGCTTCGGGTCCGGGTGCCCACACAAACACTGCGAGGGTTCCTATTGCCATAACTACTGCAGCCAACCCAATGGCAGACCAGCGACGGCGCGTCAGAATTGGTTCATCGGCGGGGCGAGGTGCGCGGTCCATCACGCCAGGTGCTGCACGATCGACACCAAGTGCCATTGCTGGCGGGCCGTCCATGATGATGTTCACCCACAGAATTGCGATGGCGGTGAAGGGTTTACGACTTGCGATGTCAAGGAGTGACGCAAGAAGGAACACGGCAGCGAAGCCAAGTGTTGTGCTCAACTGGAATCGTACGAATTTCACAATGTTGTCGTAAATGGTGCGCCCGCGTTCTACAGCGCGAACAATGGTGGCAAAGTTGTCGTCTGTGAGAACCATGGTGGCGGCTTCTTTGGTGACTTCTGTTCCGGTGATGCCCATGGCCACGCCGATGTCGGCTTTCTTTAGCGCGGGGGCATCGTTGACGCCGTCGCCGGTCATTGCGACGACGTTTCCTTTACGTTGAAGTGATGTGACCAAACGAATCTTGTGTGATGGTGACACGCGCGCAAATACGGTTGTGGCATCGATCATTTTGTCGAGTTCGTCTTCCGACAGTTTTTCTAGGTCTTCACCTGTCACCACGTTTCCGTGAAGGCCAAGATTTGCACCAATGGCTGCCGCGGTAACGGCATGATCGCCGGTGATCATCTTGACCGAGATACCCGCAGAATGCGCAATAGCTATTGCATCGCGCGCTTCGGGGCGAGGTGGGTCAATAATTCCCACAAGTGCGAGGAATGTGAGATCTTGAACCAAGGACATGGGGTCCTCGTCGGACAACTCTTGCCATGATTCCAGATCGAAATCTCTTTGGGCAACGGCAAGAACGCGCAGCCCTTCAGATGCCAAGCGACTGTTATGCGCAAGAAGACCGCCGTAATGCGAAGAAATATCAACCGCTGCACCAGTCTTATCAATAACGCGCGTTGCGAAATTCAACAAAACATCGGGTGCACCTTTTACATACAACCGCACCACATCGCGTCCTTCATCGGTGACCATCTGATGAAAGGTGGCCATGAATTTGTGGGCACTGTCGAAGGGAATTTCGGCAATACGTGGGCGAGATGCTTGTAAGTCGGCAGGGTCGATGCCGCCTTTCATTGCAAGAACTGTGAGCGCACCTTCGGTGGGATCGCCCACGAGTTCCCACTCTCCATTGTTGTTATTGACAACGGCGTCGTTACAAAGAGCCATCGGCATCAATGCAGAGATGAGAACAATTGGGTCGTCACCCTTTTCGGGAACAATTCGGCCTTCAGGCGAGTATCCCTCACCGGAGACCTTGTGAGAAGTTTCCATGAATACCAATTCGCGCGCAGTCATTTGGTTGAGCGTGAGTGTTCCTGTCTTGTCGGAACAAATGACGCTTGTGCATCCGAGTGTTTCCACGCTGGCAAGACGCTTCACAATTGCGTTGTACTTCGCCATGCGAGTAACGCCAATTGCAAGAGTGACTGCGGTAACGGCGGGAAGACCTTCGGGAATTGCGGCAACTGCAAGCGCCACTGCTGTGAGGAATAAGTCGCTAAGTGAATCACCAGAGATGAGGCCGATGATGAAAACCAGGGCGACGATGACTCCGGCAAGTTTTGCCAAGCTGTGAGCAAGAGTGTCGAGTTGCTTTTGCAGAGGCGATTTATCGGATTCGGTTGATGCAAGAAGACCTGCAATCTTTCCCATCTCTGTATTCATGCCCGTGGCAGTGACCACGTATTCGCCACGACCGCGTGTGACTGTGGTGTTCATAAATGCCATGCATTTACGGTCACCTAAAGCGGCGTCTTCGGCAGCATCATCGAGCGTCTTCGCGACAGCGAGACTTTCGCCCGTAAGTGCTGCCTCTTCAATTTCTAGATTGGTTGCAGTCAAGAGTCGGCCATCAGCAGGAATTCGATCTCCCGCTTCCACCAGAACAACATCACCAGGAACGATGTTTGCGGTGTCAACGTTCACCCACGCACCGTCACGCTTGACACGCGCAGACGATGCAAGCATTCGACGCAATGCTGCAAGAGATGCTTCTGCTTTGTTTTCCTGAACAAAACCAATGATTGCGTTCATCAACACAACAACAAAAACGACTGCAGGCGTCTTAACCTCACGCGCGACCACAAGGCTGATGACAGCAGCGGCAATCAAGATGATGGTGAGCAAGTTGGAAAACTGTGCAACGAATCGCTTCCACGCAGGAACGGGTGGAGTTTCGGCTAGGCGGTTGGGTCCAAACGATGCCAGTCGATCTGTTGCTTCTAACGATGACAAGCCATTCGCGGAAGAGTTCAGCGAGTGGAGCACGTCGTTTGATGATTGTGCATGAGGTATGCGTGGAGAAGGGGGGCTAACAGTGGGGGACATATTGTCTTTCGGCAGTGGTATTTCGACTTGCCGAAAGTCTCTCCCGGGCTTTCGCCCCAAGTGCCGGGCCTTGCGACCGTGATGACGACACTGTGGTGAAGGGATACTCCCTTTCGTCATTGAAATTATAGGCAGATTGCGTAGTGTTTCAACGCATGTCAGAAGACAAAATTCATCCCAATGTTGCTCGCGTTATGCAGGCTGCGCGTGATTCGGGTTTAGAAATAGAAGTACGAAAGTTTCCTGAGGGAACAAAGACTGCCCAAGATGCGGCGAATGCCATAGGTGTGACAGTTGGCCAGATTGTAAAAAGTCTTGTCTTTGGTGTGGACAACGAAATAGTGATGGCGTTGGTGAGTGGTTCAAATCAGTTGGACGAAAAGAAACTTGCAGCCGCGGCCGGCGGTGCAAAGTGTTCACGCGTAGATGCTGATGCTGTTCGCGCGGCTACCGGTTTTCCCATCGGTGGCGTGCCTCCCTTTGGTCATGCAACCCAACTGCGTGTGTTTGTTGATCCGGACTTGTTGCAGTACGACGAAGTGTGGGCCGCAGCGGGCACCTGGAACGACAACTTCGGTGCTGCACCAGCTGACATCGTGCGTGTCGCCGATGGAGTAGTCACCGATCTGAAACGCGTCTGACGCAACTGCCGAGTCGTGG
>Ga0315909_10003023_pt1 | contig 20910 bp, 19 predicted proteins | sample LakEriMetagenome_11_FD_203527 | JGI IMG/M metagenome (GOLD analysis project Ga0315909, IMG submission 203527) | Freshwater fungal communities from buoy surface, Lake Erie, Ohio, United States - Buoy 2 MA125 | ecosystem: Environmental > Aquatic > Freshwater > Lake | place: USA: Lake Erie, Ohio... | reverse complement strand
CGCTCCTGCGCCGAAATTGATGCCAAAGCCCTGCCTCAGGCCCATACGGGTATTGAGCGTGGCATCAGCGGTCCAGCCGGACTCATCCAGCAGCTGGTAGGCCCACGCCGGCGGCACAAATGCGCTGAACAGGCCTGCAAGAAACAGCAAGCGCGCCTGGAAGGTGGCCGTCATGGAACGCAGCGATTCAAGCGCGCGTGAAGCGGCTGTCGAAGTGGTGCTGCCACGCGGACCAGCGCGCCGCATCCGATGGAAATTTGGGGTGATCGAAGCGGGCGATGATGAAGTGCCCCCCGTCCGACTGGTAGCTCACGCAATCCACCAGCTGGAGTTGCTCCTTGTAGGCGGTGCGATGGGCTTCGGGGACCTGTTTTTCGGGTTCGGCCGACCACAAGCCTGCGGCGCGCAGGGCAGCGAGTTCAGTGTCCAGATGTAGACCGGAGGCGCCATCCAGCGGCTCGCCGACATAGAGACTGCCATTGGCCTTGTCGGCGGGATCGAAGGTCAGCACATGCTGGTCGATGATATGTTCTTTGCTGAGCGGCAAATTCATGAGTCAATCCCCGGACCGTGAATGGTGCCGCGAGTGTAGGGGAGGGAGCGCCGACTGTCAGTTCAAAAAGGGAAGACCAGCGGCACCACCGTCAGCGTCACCAGCGCGACCAGCAGGTTCAAAGGCACGCCGAAGCGCACAAAGTCGCCGAAGCGATACCCACCCGGCCCATAGACCATCAGATTGGTCTGATAGCCGATAGGCGTGGCGAATCCGCAGGAGGCCGCGATGGTAAGACTGACGATGAAGGGCATGCTGTCCACGCCGAGCTCGGCGGCCGTGGCGAGACCGATGGGAAACATCAGCACCGCAGAGGTGTTGTTCGACAGCAGCTCCGTCAGCAGCATGGTACCGAGGTAGATGAGTGCCAACTGGGCGAGGGGGCTGTCACCCGTCAGGCTGATCAGTCCCTCGGCAAAGGATGCGGCAAGTCCTGTGCTCTCCATGGCCTTGCCGATGCCAAGCGTCGCGCCAATCACGATGAGCACGCTCCAGTCCACAGCGCGGCGCGCTGCGTTGGTGGAGCAGCAACCGCTGACGATCATAAGGCCGGCGGCGAGGATGCTGGCCTGGAACATGCCGAAGCCGAGGCCAGCCAATGCCGGAAGGTTCTCGAACAGGGTGGCTAGCACCACCATGCCGAGCAGGATGGCGAGCGCTGTCAGGGCCTTGTCGTGGCGTGGCACAGAGGAGTCGGCAAGACTGCTGACGAGGTAGAAGTCCGGCGCGTTGCGTTGCTGCTGGACGAAGGCGGGACGCGCTTCGAGCAGCAAGGTGTCACCCGCCTGCAGGACGATATCACCGATTTTCTGGTGCAATCGGGCCCCGCTGCGTGACACGGCGATGACCACGGCGTTGTACTGGGTGCGAAAATTACCCCCGCGGATGGTCTTGCCGAGCAGCGGGCAACGGTCCGACACCACGGCCTCGATGAGGCTGCGTCCCTCTCTTGGCCCATCCAGCTTGAAGACCTGATTGGTCGCCGGCATCAGGCCCCGAATCCGTTGCAGCTCCACGATGGAGTCGACCACGCCGACAAAAATCAGGCGATCTCCGGCGTGCAGCCGCAAGCGTGGCCCCACTGCGGGGATGATCTCGCCTGCCCGTTCGACCTCGGCCAGATACATCTGGTCCAGCTGACGCAGTCCAGCCTCCTCGATGGTGCGGCCCGCCACGCCACCGCCAGCCTCGACCATCATCTCGACCGTGTAGGCACGCGGATCAGTCGGCTGACGGAAGGATTGATCACGCACCGGGAGCAGCCAGCGGCCGGCGATGACCATGTAGGCGATACCCGCAATCGCCGCGGGCACCCCGACCCAGGCGAGGGTGAAGAATTCAAGACGCTGGATCTCCGCGCCGGCCTTGATTGCGTCCTTCACGAGGCCGGCCACTATGACGTTAGTGCTGGTGCCTATGAGCGTGCAGAGTCCACCGAGAATGGTGGCAAAACTGAGCGGCATCAGGAGTTTCGAGACCGGAATCCGGTGCTTGCGCGCCCAGTCGACGACGGCGGGCAACAAGGCCGCAACCAGCGGGGTGTTGTTCATGAATCCGGACAGCATGGCCGCAGGCGCCATGATTCGGAGCTGGGCGCCTGCCACGCTGCGCGGCTCCCCGAAAAGCCGCTGCGACAGCCATATCATGACCCCGGTTTCGCGCAGGCCTGCCACCACGACATACAGCACGCCGACTGTCGCCATGCCCTCATTGGAGAAGCCACTCAAGGCCTGGGAGGGTGACAGAATCCCGGTCAGGAGCAGGAATCCCAGGGCCGCCATCATCACGAGATCCGCCGACTTGCGGGTGAACATCAACATGCCGAGGATGAAGGCCAGGCTGGCGAGCGTCAGCCAGGCCTGCGTCGAGAGCATGTCCTGCGGCGTCATTTTGTGGATCCGCCCTAGCGGGTCACGGGCTTGTAGCGCAGACGCGAGGGACGCGTCGCCTCGGACCCCAGACGGCGCACACGGTCGGCCTCGTAGTCCTGGTAGTTGCCGGCAAACCACTCGACATGGCTTTCTCCTTCGAAAGCGAGGATATGGGTGGCGATGCGGTCGAGGAACCAGCGGTCGTGGGAAATCACCAGTGCGCAGCCGGGGAAGGCGAGCAGGGCCTCCTCGAGCGCGCGCAGGGTCTCCACGTCGAGGTCATTGGTGGGCTCGTCGAGCATCAGCACGTTGCCACCGGTCTTGAGCAGCTTGGCCAGATGCACCCGGTTGCGCTCACCGCCAGAGAGCTCGGAGATACGCTTCTGCTGGTCGGTGCCGCCGAAATTGAAGCGGCCGACATAGCCGCGCGAAGGCGTCTGGAAGTTTCCGATCTGGATCATGTCGAGGCCGTCCGATATTTCCTCCCAGACCGTCTTGCTGCCATCCAGTGCATCGCGCATCTGGTCGACGAAAGCGAACCTGACGGTATCCCCGATGCGGATGCTGCCCTGATCCGGCTGGTCCTGGCCGGACAGCATGCGAAACAGGGTGGATTTGCCCGCACCGTTGGGACCGATGATGCCGACGATGGCACCAGGCGGTACGGCAAAGGACAGATTGTCGATGAGCAGCCGATCACCGAAGCCCTTGCCGACTCCGTCGCATTCGATCACGAGGTCGCCCAGCCGCGGGCCGGGCGGGATGTAGAGTTCGTTGGTCTCGTTGCGTTTCTGGAATTCCTGCGAGGAAAGTTCCTCGAAGCGCGCCATGCGGGCCTTGCTCTTGGCTTGGCGCCCCTTGGGGTTCTGGCGTACCCATTCGAGCTCCGCCTCCATGTTGCGGCGGTGGGCTGACTGCTGCTTCTCTTCCTGCTCGAGGCGCTTCTCCTTCTGCTCCAGCCACGAAGTGTAATTGCCCTCCCAGGGGATGCCGTGCCCACGGTCGAGCTCGAGAATCCAGCCGCAGACGTTGTCGAGGAAATAACGGTCGTGGGTGACGGCCACCACGGTGCCCGGGAACTCTTCAAGGAACTTCTCCAGCCACGCCACGGATTCCGCGTCCAGATGGTTGGTGGGTTCATCCAGCAGCAGCATCTCCGGATTGGAAAGCAGCAACCGGCACAGCGCCACGCGTCGGCGCTCGCCACCGGACAGTTTGGACACGTCCATGTCCCAGGGTGGGAGACGCAGGGCGTCTGCGGCGATCTCGAGCTTGCGGTCCAGTTCCCACAGCCCTGCGCTGTCGATCCGGTCCTGCAGGCCGGCCTGTTCCTCGAGCAGGGCATTCATCTCGTCATCGCTCATGGGCTCGGCGAACTTCATGCTGATTTCGTTGAAGCGATCGAGCAGGGCCTTGTCCTCGGCCACGGCTTCCTCGACGTTGCCCCGCACATCCTTGTCCGGATTCAGTTGGGGCTCCTGCGACAGATAGCCGATTTTCAGATTCTTCTGCGGCGTGGCTTCACCCACGATATCGCGGTCCACCCCGGCCATGATGCGCAACAGAGTCGATTTGCCTGAGCCGTTCAGCCCGAGTACGCCAATTTTTGCGCCGGGGAAAAAGGACAGGGAGATGTCCTTCAGGATTTGGCGCTTGGGGGGCACTATCTTGCCCACCTTGTGCATGGTGAATACGTACTGGGCCATGGGGCGAACCGCCTGATGCTGTGAACCGGGGCGGATTATCGTTTGGAGTGCTGCTCCGTCTCCAGAGTTTTTTTGGCGCGCTGGTGTAGGATGCCGCCATTGAGCCCATACTCATGCCGCGCCGGCACCAGCAAGACACGGAGCATCATGGCCTACGGAATCCTCTCTTTTGGCGCTTATGTGCCGACCTTGCGCATTCCGCGCAAAGCCATCGCCGAGGCCATGGCCTGGGCCGCACCGTCTCTCAAGGGTCTCGCCAAGGGCGAGCGCGCCTTTGCCAGCTGGGACGAGGACAGCATCACGCTTGCCGTGGAGGCTGCGCGCGACTGTCTGCATGGAGTTTCTGCACGGCCTGACCAGATCCAGCTCGCGTCCACCACCTTGCCCTTCGCGGACCGCAGCAACAGTGGAGTGGTGGCCGATGCCCTGTTGTGCGCGGAGCGCACGACTACCGAGGACCTGGCAGGCAGTCGCCGGGCCGCCACCAGTGCCCTGGTCCGTCTGGGGCGCAACCCGGGCCCGCACAGCACCCTGTTGCTGGCGGCAGATTGCCGGGATGCGCGTCCTGCCAGCGCGCAGGAAATGAACTACGGTCACGGCGCTGCTGCGCTGCTGGTGGGTGAGGGCGATCCCATCGCGCTCATCCGCGGCGCGGCCTCCTGGCACGATGACATGGTTGACCAGTACCGCGCGGCGGACACGGATTATGACTACGTGCTGGAAGAGCGCTGGGTTCGCGAAGAGGGCTACAACAAACTGGTGCCCAAGGCTGTTGCGGCTGCCCTGACCGACGCCGGCCTCGACATCGGCGAAATCCACCGCATTGTTTTCCCAGCCTCCAGCGCCACGGCCAAGGGGGTAGCCAAAGCCATCCGCGCCAACCCCGATTTGTTCGTCGATCCGCTGCTGGCAAACTGCGGGGACTGCGGCGCCGCCCAGCCCCTGCTGGTGCTGGCGCACGCACTCGAGACCGCCGTGGCTGGCGAGAAGATACTGGTGATCGGCTTCGGCCAGGGTGCCGACGCCCTCGTTCTGGAAACCACACCGCGGCTTGCCGAGATACAGTCCAGCCACGGGCCAGCCGCTTACCTTGCCCAACGCAGGGTCTGTCCCGCGTATACGCAGTTCCTGTCGCTGCGCGGGCGTCTGGAGGTGGATTTCGGCCTGCGGGCGGAGCGCGACAACCGCACTGCCCAGTCTGCGTTCTACCGGCGCCGCAAGGACATCACCGGAATGGTGGGAGGGCGCTGCACCCGCTGTAACACCCTGCAATATCCCCGCTCCCAGGTGTGCGTCAAATGTGGCGAAATGGATGCCCAGCAGGATGAAAGCCTCTCGGCCTTGCAAGGGCGTGTGAAGTCCTACACCGAAGACTGGCTGGCCTACACGCCGCTGCCGCCCTACATCTACGGCAACGTCGAATTCCCTGATGGCGCCAACTGTATGCTGGAGTTCACGGATTTCGCTCCGGGCGAGGTGAAGGTGGGCAGCAGCGTGCGCATGGTTTTCCGGATCAAGGACTTTGACCCGAAGCGCCACTTCAGAAGATATTTTTGGAAACCTGCGCCGCTCCTCGGCGCCGGTGCCTGAAACAGCAACGAGGTACCCCGTCATGGCCAAAGGCATCAGGGACAAGGTCGCCATCATCGGCATGGGCTGCAGTCGGTTCGGCGAACGCTGGGACTGTGGGCCAGAGGAGCTGATTCTCGAGGCGTTCAAGGAGGCGCTCGCGGACGCAGGCATAACACGTGACGAAATAGAGATGGCCTGGCTCGGCCTGTTCTATCAGGAGCAGAGTGCAGGCAAGTCGGCGCTTCCGCTCAGCCTTTCTTTGCGCCTCAACAATATTCCGGTGACGCGCGTGGAGAACATGTGCGCCACTGGCACCGAGGCATTGCGCGGTGCGGTGTATGCGGTCGCCGCGGGCGCCTGCGATATCGCACTGGCGGTGGGTGTGGAGAAACTCAAGGACACCGGTTACGCAGGTCTGCCCGAGCGCACCAAGGGCACTTTCGACGATCTCTGGCTACCCAATGCCACCGCGCCGGGCGCGTTCGCACAGCTGGCGAGTGCCTACGCCGCCAAGCACCAGGTGGACATGCAGGATCTCAAACGTGCGATGGCCCATATCTCGGTCAAGAGCCATGCGAATGGTGCACTCAATCCCAAGGCCCATCTGAGGCGTACCATCACGGAAGAAGAAGCCCTGAACGCCGGCATGGTGGCTTACCCGCTCGGGCTCATGGATTGCTGCGGCGTGAGCGATGGCGCGGCCTGTGCCATCGTGACCAGCGTGGAGAAGGCGCGCGAGATGGGATTGAAGGACATGGTGACCGTCAAGGCCATGCAGCTTGCGCCCAGTAACGGCTTCGAGATGTCCAACACCGGCTGGGATGGCAGCTATCTGCACACCACCAGGGTTGCGGCCCAGCGCGCCTATGCCGAAGCCGGGGTCACCGATCCCCGGCGGCAAATCAACATGATGGAGGTTCATGACTGCTTCTCGGTGACGGAGCTGGTGGTCATGGAGGATCTCGGTATCTCGCCCGAGGGCGGGGCCATCAAGGATGTGATGGATGGCGTGTTCGACCGGGACGGGCAAGTGCCTTGCCAGATCGATGGCGGCCTCAAGTGTTTCGGACATCCCATCGGTGCGAGCGGCCTGCGCATGGCCTATGAGATGTACCTGCAGCTGCTCGGGCGCGCCGGTAACCGCCAACTGAAGAATCCCACTCTGGGACTCACCCACAATCTGGGCGGGCACCCCTTCCGTAACGTGGCCAGCGTCTCCGTGTTCGGATTGCATTCCGCCTGAGACTGGCCACCCCATATATAGACAGCACACGAGCTTACACAGCAGACCAGCGTGAGGTAGCAGATGGACATGAAGACACGATTGAACGGCTGGGAGTCTCCGGACCACGAGCTTTATCGCACTACCGTGCGGCGTTTCATCGAGGCGGAATTCCTGCCCCATCGTGAGAAGTGGATAGAGCAGGGCTACTGCGACAAGTCCGCCTGGCTCAGGGCGGGTGAAGTCGGCCTGCTGTGCCCGGACATCCCGGCCGAATTGGGTGGTGGTGGCTGCGACTTCGGTTTCGATGCCATCGTCTACGAAGAGCTCATGCGGGCCGGCATCACGAGCTTCGGATCAGGCATCCAGAGCATCGTGGCTCACTATCTGGTGGTGTATGGCACCGAAGCCCAGAAACAGAAATACCTGCCGGCCATGGCGCGGGGAGAGATCATCACTTCCATTGCCATGACCGAACCCGGCACGGGCTCCGATCTCCAGGCGGTCAAGACACGCGCGGTCCGGGATGGCGATCATTACGTGGTCAACGGCTCCAAGACCTTCATCACCAACGGCTACAACGCGGATCTGATTGTGCTGGTGTGCAAGACCAATCCTGCCGAGCGAGCCAAGGGCATTTCGCTGCTCTGCGTGGAGACGCGGGATCTGGAGGGTTTCCGGCGTGGCAAGCCGCTCAAGAAGATTGGCCAGAAGGGCCAGGATACCTGTGAGCTTTTCTTCACGGATTGCCGCATTCCGGCACAGAACCTTCTGGGTGGGCAGGAAGGCCAGGGCTTCTTCCAGCTCATGAACCAGTTGGGGCGTGAGCGTCTCATCATTGCCATCTCTGCCGTGGCGAGCATGGAAGCCTGTGTGGCGGCCACCACGGACTACATCAAACAGCGCGAGGCCTTTGGCCGCAAGCTGGTGGATTTCCAGACAGCGAAGTTCACGGCGGTGGAATGCAAGACGGAAACCCGCATTGCCCGGGTGTATGTGGACAAGTGCATCGAGCAGCTCATCGCCGGCGAACTCAGCAATGAAGATGCCTCCATGGCCAAGTACTGGTGTACCGAAAAGGCCTTTGATATCGCCCATCGCTGCCTGCAGCTGCATGGGGGCTATGGCTACATCATGGATTACCCCATCGCGCATTATTTCGCGGATGCCCGGGTCGGCATGATCTATGGCGGCAGCAATGAAATCATGAAGGAGCTCATCTCCCGCTCGCTGTAAGCGGGCAGCAGGCCGACCGATGTCCCAGCACAATCTCTACCTCGCGTACGCGGAGCACTTTCCCTCCGCGGACGCCGAATTCCTGCGCACCGAGACCGACCGCCGCGAGACCTACGGCGACCTCGACCTGCGCTCAGCCCAGTTGGCCCATTGCCTGTTGCAGCAGGGCCTGAAGGGCGGTGATCGCGTCACCGTGCAATGTGATAAATCCCCCGAGTTCATTTATCTGTATCTGGCCTGCCTGCGTGCAGGACTGGTGTTCCATCCATTGAATCCCGGATACACGGCTGCCGAGGTGGAGTATTTCGTGCAGGACGCGGCGCCGGGCTTGATCATCGGTGACTCATCCACCCTCGAGGGCCTGGCCAGTGCGGCCTCACGTTGCGGTGTGGGTCGGGTGATGGAACTCGCAGCGCTGGCCGACTCCAGCCGCAACGCGCCGGGAACCTTCGCGACGGTGACCTGCCGGCCGGATGATCTGGCAGCCCTGTTGTACTCCTCAGGCACCACCGGCAAGCCCAAGGGCATCAGACTTAGCCACCACAATCTGGCCTTCAACGCACGTGCGCTCAGCCAGGCATGGGGCTTTACGGCTGAGGACGTTCTGCTGCACCTGCTGCCACTGTTCCATGTCCACGGCCTGTTCATCGCGCTTGGCTGCACCCTGATGTCCGGCTCGCGCATGCTGTTCGGTGCGAAATTCGAGGTTGGCCAGGCGCTTGCCTGGCTCCCCCGTTCAACAGTGATGATGGGGGTACCCACTTACTACACGCGCCTGCTCGCCAGTCCGGACCTGAACCGGGATCTCGTGCAAGGAATACGTGTCTTTACCAGCGGCTCGGCGCCGCTGCTCGCTGAAACCTGGCATGCCTTTCGTGAACGAACCGGTCACGAGGTGCTGGAGCGCTACGGGATGACCGAGACCAGCATCATCGCCACCAATCCTTTGCAGGGTGAACGTCGTCCCGGCTCGGTGGGCCCCGCGCTTGCTGGTGTCGAGATCCGCATCGTCGACGATGCGGACGAGGTTTTGCCCGAGGGCACGACGGGCCATGTGCAGGTGCGCGGCGAGAGCGTGTTCAAGGGCTACTGGGGAATGCCGGAGAAAACCCGCGCCGATATCCTCCCCGAGGGCTGGTTCCGCACGGGAGACGACGGCGTACTCGACGCACAGGGCTATCTTTCTCTGGTGGGGCGGGCCAAGGACCTCATCATCACGGGTGGACTCAACGTTTATCCCAGCGAGGTGGAAACGGTACTGGATGAGGTGCCCGGGGTGCTGGAGTCAGCCGTGATCGGCTTGCCACACGCGGATTTCGGCGAACAGGTGGTAGGGGTGGTCGTGCTGAAGCCAGGGGCAACCTGGGACGAACAAGCCGCGCGCAGCCACTTGCGCGCGCAGCTGGCGGCTTTCAAGTGCCCCAAACTCTACCGCGTGGTGCCGGAGCTGCCTCGCAACGCCATGGGCAAGGTGCAGAAGAACCTGCTCCGCGCCGCGAATTCAACCTGATCAAGAACGACCGACTGATAAAGAACGACCGAAGGAGGGACTGCATGGCCGGACTGTATTTCGAGGAATTCGAGGTGGGACAACTTTTCCACCACCCCATCCATCGCACGGTGACCGAGATGGACAATGTGCTGTTCTCGGGCCTCACGCACAATCCGGCGCGCCTGCATCTGGATGAAGAGTACTGCAAGGAACATACGGAATTCGGCCAGCGCATCTTGAACAGCGCCTTTACCCTGGCGCTGATGGTGGGCGTCTCCGTTTACGAGACCACGCTGGGGACCACGGTGGGCAACCTGGGTTGGGACGAAGTGCGCTTCCCCAAGCCTGTTTTTCACGGTGACACCCTGCGTTTCGAGTCCGAAGTGCTGGAAAAACGCGAATCGCGCTCGCGCCCGCAGAACGGTATCGTGATCTTTGCCCATCGCGGCTACAACCAGCACGGGGATCTCATTGCCTCCTGCAAACGCACGGGCCTGATGCTGAGGAAGCCGGCATGAAGATTCTGCGCTCCATGCTGTTCGTGCCGGCGGACAGCGAAAAGAAACTGGGCAAGGCCGCCTCCGTCGGCGCGGATGCCCTCATCCTCGACCTGGAAGATTCGGTGGCGGCGGTGCGTCGCCCCGTGGCGCGCCAGATGGCGCTCGAATACCTGCGCGCCGCGGATCGCGGCAAGAGTGAGCTCTGGGTGCGCATGAATCCGCTCGATTCCACTGACGCATTGGCCGATCTGGCAGCCGTGGTGGCGGGCCGACCTGACGGCATTGCGCTGCCCAAATGCGATGGGCCGCACCATGTGCACCAGCTTGACCACTATCTCCAGGCACTGGAGACCCAGGCCGGGATCCCCGTGGGTGCAATCGGCATCACCGCAATCGCCACGGAAACTGCCGCTGCGCTTTTCACCTTGGGTCAGTACAAAGGGGCACCGCGCCTGCGCATCCTGACCTGGGGCGCAGAAGACCTCGGCGCGGCACTGGGTGCAAGCTCCAACAAGGATGAACAGGGGACCTACACCGCACCCTATGTGCTCGCGCGCTCACTGTGCCTGTTTGGCGCGCATGCGGCGGGAGTGCAGGGGCTGGATACGGTGCAGCCGGATTTCCGCGCACCGGACAAGCTGCTGCGCGAATGCAACGAGGCGCGTCGCGACGGCTTCCTCGGCAAGATCGCGATTCACCCCGATCAGGTGGCGGTGATCAACGATGCCTTCACGCCGTCGGCTGCGGAAATTGCACACGCCCAAGCTGTTATCGCGGCCTTTGCCGCCAACCCGGAGGCCGGCACGTTGAGTCTCGACGGCAAGATGATCGACATGCCCCATCTGAAGCAGGCCGAGCGTGTGATGTCGATTGCGCGCCAGGCGGGCGCGCTGTGATTCACACATGAGTACTCCACAGGCGCCCGAGCGGCCGGATCTTCCTGCCCTGATTCCGGTCGGGTCGAGTCACCAGTCCTCGCTCAGCGTCACTCACGCGCTGACGGTGCAGGCGACGGTGCCAGAACTTCCGCCGGTGTATGCCACACCACACATGATCATGGCGATGGAAATCGCCTGCACCGATCTCCTCGCGAAGTTTCTCCCACCCGGTTGGGTGTCGGTGGGTGCCGTCGTCAACGTCAAACACCTGGCGGCAACGCCTGAGGGTTTTGTGGTGACGGTGACGGCACGGGTGGTGGAAGTCACGAAGAACCTCGTCACTTTCGAGGTGGAAGCACACGATGGGGTGGACCTCATTGGCAAGGGACAGCATTCACGCGCGCCCATCCAACGCGACCGCTTCATGGCGGGCGTGGCGCGCAAGCAGGCGCAAAAAACATGAGCACGCATGCCAGCAATTCCGCCAAGGTCACTACCCAGACCTTGCGCCAGATGAAAGAGGCCGGTGATCGCATCTGCTCACTCACCGCTTACGACGCCGCATTCGCGCGGGTGCTCGATGAAGCCGGCTGCGATTTCATCCTGGTTGGCGACTCGGTAGGCATGGTGGTGCAGGGACACGCCAGCACCATTCCTGTCACCATGGACGAAATCATCTACCACACCCGGATGGTGGCCCGGGGTGTCTCGCGGGCGCTCATCATGGCCGACATGCCTTTCATGAGTTATCACTCGGCCAACGATTGCATGCACAACGCCGCACGTTTGATGAAGGAAGGCGGAGCGGAGATGGTGAAGCTCGAGTGGGGTGCGCTGCAGCTAGACATGGTGGCGCGGCTCACCGAATGCGGGATCCCGGTCTGCGCACATCTGGGGCTCACCCCGCAGGCCATCTTCAAGATGGGCAGTTACCGGGTCCAGGGACGCCAGCATGAGACGGCGACGCGCATGATCGAGGACGCGCGCGCGCTGGAGGCCGCGGGTGCCGACATGCTGCTGCTTGAATGTGTGCCAATGGCGCTTGCCGAGACGATTACCCGCGCCGCGAAGGTGCCCGTGATCGGGATCGGGGCCGGTCCCGGTGTGGACGGACAGATCCTCGTGCTCTACGACATTCTCGACATCGCGCCGGGCAAGCGCACCCGCTTCTCACGTAACTACATGGAGGGCGCGGGCAGCATCCATCACGCGATCGAAAACTATGTGCGGGATGTGAAGTCGGGCGCCTTCCCCACGCCCGATTACGCATTTACCTGATGAATCCGGTACTCGAGACTTTCATCCAGCAGCTCGCGCTGGAAAAACTGGAAGAAAACCTCTTTCGCGGCGCCATTGGCGATACCTTGATCAAGCGCGTCTATGGCGGCAAGGTGCTCGGCGAAGCGAGCACGGCGGCCCAGCTCACGGTGGAGGCAGACCGAGCCCTGCATTCCCTGCATGCCTATTTTCTGCGCGAGGCGGATTCCCGCTCACCCGTCATTTATTCCGTGGAACGCAGTCGCGACGGCAAGAGTTTCTCGGCCCGCCGGGTGACGGCGATACAGCATGGTCAGCCCATTTTTACGCTCGAAGCGTCGTTTCATCGCAGCGAAACCGGTATCGAATACCAACGAAATTGTCCCGCAGTGCCACCGCCGGAAGAAGTGTCGCCTGTGGTGTGGAGCCAGGACCGGATCGAGAACTTTCCGCCGCGCCTGCAACGCATGGTGCGGGTGGTGGCGCCCTTTGAGATTCGCGCCCTCGAGACACGGGAAGGAGGACGTGACGCGGAGGGTACGCCGATTCGCCGGGCCTGGGTGAAGGCCATTGACGCGCTGCCCGACAATCCTGTCCTGCATCGCGCGATGCTCGCCTATCTCTCGGACTACGGCCTCATCTGGACGCTTCTGGCCCATCATGGCTTCCAGATCACCAACGAGAACCTGGTGGTGGCGAGCCTCGATCATGCGATGTGGTTTCACCGCCCCTTCCGGATGGACGAATGGCTGCTCTATTACTGCGAGGGTGTGTCCTCGGCCGGGGCCCGCGGTCTGGCGCGCGGCACCTTCTACAACCAGGCCGGTGAACTAGTCGTGTCGGTGGCCCAAGAAGGTCTGATGCGCGTGATCTGAGCCGCCGACGCTGGAGTTCGCGTGCTCTGACGCAGGGTTTTCATGGCCACGCGCGTCAGCGCAGCGTCTTGATGGTATTCGTGATGCGCGCAGCGAGAATGCGACTCAGGTTGGCGTAGACGACTGCCGCAATAGCCGGGTATCGCTGGCGCAGACGTGTGAGATCGGCCTGGCCAAAGCGTAGCAGGCGAGCGTCTCCTGTCACATCAACGTCCGCGCTGCGCCCCTGGGCGAAGAGCGCGACCTCGCCCACGACATCGCCACGATGCATGCGGTTGAATTCCACGCGCTGGCCATCCCGTTCAAGGCTGGCCATGAGCTCCCCGTCAATGACGATAAACATCTCGGCACCCGTGTCACCCTCTGCAAAGAGCCGCTTGCCACTTTCCATCTGCACGCTGCTGGACATGAGCGCAAAGATTCGCGCCTGGCGCTTGGTGAGCCCCTCGAAGAGCGGGATCGATCGCTGGGGCTCGTGACCCAGGTCGAGAGTCAAGACATCCCACAAGGTCACCAACCGCACGCCCGAGCAAATGGCCGGCGAAAGCGTGAGCTCCAGCACCCAGCCGACCAGTAGCGTGAACGCGGACAGCAGTCCGAATTCCACCTGATTGCGCAGCTCCGAGGCGGTCAAGGCCAGAAATCCCAGGCACAGGCCAACGGTAATGAAGGTGACCGGGCGAATCACCGCTCGCAGCGTGCTGACAGTCGCCGCCTTCTCATCGCCGAGTCGCCGCGCCTCCAGTGCAAAGCGGGCGAAGTAATGCACGGTGTCATCCACCGCGATTCCCAGCGTGATGACCCCGATAAGACTGGTGGACAGGTTCAAGGGAATACCTGTCAATCCCAGTGCGCCGTAATAAAGAGCAACGGGCACGAGGTTGGGCACCAGCGCATACAGACCTACCCGGAAGGAGGTCAGCAGCAGGCAGAGCGTGAGGTAGATGGTCAGGAAGGCGGTGCCGCTGCTGCTCAGCATGCCGCGGGTGATGTCATCCATGGTGTGGCTGAGCAGCACCAGATCGCCCGTGGGGCGGCCATTCAAGCGTTGGGGTAGCTGGTCGAGGCGTTCCTGCACACGCTCCATGAAGGCAGACACCGCGCCCGAGTCGCTGATCTTCGCGCGCACCGTGATGTTGGCCGTGCGCAGCCGGCCATCGACGAAGCCGGCCGTCAGATCTTCTCCGCCAAAGAACAGTAGTTCACGCACCAGGCCTTGCCGCGCCGGAATATCGAAAGTGGCCGGGTTATTGTCATTGAAAGCCTGGTTCAGGAGCATCACTCCATCAGCCAGTGAAGCTGTGCTGCCGATCTCGGGTTGGGCTTCCAGCCATTCCTGCAACTTGCGCAGTTCGCGCAGGTTTTCGGGACGCGAGAAGGCCTCGTTTTCATCGGCTTCCACCACGATGAAGAAGGAGCTCAGCCCCCCAAGACGTTCGTTGAGCGTCTCAAAAGTGGTACGGATGGGGGAGCTCGCAATGAAGCTGCCCACGAAGCTGCTCGAGACATGCACGCGTGTGATGCCAAAGACGGCAACCGCGAGCACACCGAACACCAGGGTGAAGATAAGGCGCCGGTTACGTACGTCGAATTCGCCCATCCGCGCGGCCCACCGCTCGAGTCCGCCATCCTCATGCCGGGCGGCGTGCAGCCGGCGTGGTGGACCCAACAGGACCAGCACGGCCGGGATGAAAGCCAGCGAGACCAAGGTGGCGGCGAGAACGCCTACCACTGACCAGATGCCGAACTGGCGTATGGCCAGCACCGTGCTCGTGCAGAGCGACAGAAAGCCAAGCAGGGTGGTCATGCCATTGACGAAGATTGCGAGCCCCATCTCCCGCAGCACGGTTACAACAGCTGCAGTATTGGAGGCTCGATCGAGGACCGGCGCGCGTTCCAGCACTTCGTAGTACTCGGACATCACATGCACGGCCGAGGCGAAGCACAAGGTGATCAGCAGAGGCGGGATGATGTTCGATACCAGATTCAGAGGGGTCCCCGTCCAGCCCATCGCGCCCAGGGTCCAGGCCAGTGAAATGCCGATGGCCGCTACCGGCAACAGCACACCGCGCGCCGAGCGAAAAGCTAGGAAACAGAGCAGGGCGGTGACCCCGGCCACGAGCGGCAGGATGAGCCCCAGTTCAGAAACGATGGTGCGGCCGAGCTCCGCCTTGATATGGGGATTGCCGGTGACCAGCACGTTCACGCCGGCTTCCGCGCGGGCGATGTCGGCCAGACGTCCACTGATGTTCTGGTTGACGAATTCGCGTGCCTCCATTTTCTCGAGGAATACGACCAGAGCCGTGGCGCGGCCGTCCGCGGCCACCAACGCGTCACCGTAGAGGGGGTGTGCGAGCACGGCCTCGCGCAGGGCAGAGAGAGCGGCAAGATCCGTGGGGGCATCCTCGAAGAAGGGGCCGACTTCTATATCCCCGTCGATACCCCGTACCTGGGTCGCATTGGCGAGCGAAATCACGCGCAGCACCGACGGCTCAGCCTCCAGTCGTTCGGTTACGCGCTGGACACGCTCAAGCATGGAGGTCGAGAAAACCTCCTCGCCATCGAGCACCAGCAGGATGAATTCATCACTACCGAACTTGCGACGCGCCTCGTCGTAGAATTTGCGTTCGGAGTCGCCCTCCGGGAGCAGGCGCTCCAGCGCCGGATCTATCGACAGGCGAATCTGGCCGCTGCGCAGGTCGACCATTCCCTGCAATGCCACCACGCTCAAGGTGAGCAGGATCAGGACGAAGGCCCATGGCCGTTGGGTAACCTGACGTGCGAACCAGTGCATGGCAGTTCTCCCTCAGCCTGCGAAGCGGGGTTCCGGGATCCCCTTGATCCCGAGGCCGCGGATACGGAAAAGGCTGCCCGCGCCGAACTGCGGAAGCACCTGCTTGGCGAAATGCTCATGCACCGCGGGGTGTCGCACTCTCGCCATGGAGGTGACGTAAATCTCGTCGAGATTCGGCCCGCCGAAGGTGAGGCTCGTGATGTTGCGCACCGGCATGCCGATGCGCCGGTCCACTTCGCCATCCGGCGTATAACGGATGAGATCCCCCCCAATCACCAGCGCGTTCCACACACAGCCCTCGGCATCGACAGTCGAGCCGTCAAAGAAGCCGGCATCGTCACGCGTGCTGGCGAATTCGCGCCGTTTGGCAAGCGTGCCGGCGGCGAGATCATAGTCATAGGCCCACATCACCTGCTGGAAGGTATCCGCGAAGTAGAAGGTGCGATCGTCCGGACTCCAGCAGGGGCCGTTGGAGCAGATGATTCCGGACTCCACGCGAGTGACTGAGAGATCCGGATCGAGTCGCCATAACCCGCAGATCGGCAATTCCTCCTGATCATCCATTCCCCCGGCGAAGAAGCGACCGCGGCGGTCGCACTTGCCATCGTTGAGGCGGGAACGAGGCTGGTCAGCATCGATGCGCTGGATGAGTTCGAGGCGACCGCTCTCGAAATCGAAGAAATGGAAACCATCGGCAAGCGCAAGCACCGCGCCGCCGTCCTTGCGCAGGGCCATCGCGCCCACGTCGTGCTCCAGTACCCAGTGCCGCTTCTCGCCCGTGCGCGGATTGAGGCGCCATATGGCAGGTTTGCCCACCCTGCGCCCGGTTCCGTCCACCCAATAGAGCAAGCCTTCGCGCTCATCCCAGATTGGGCCTTCCCCAAGTTCGTTCGAGTCGGATACCAGGCATTCGATGGAAAAATTCACTTTGACCTCATGAAATGAAAATCAGGAAATTGACGCGACATTAGGGTGTTGAGCTCGCTCGCCGCCTATGGATGCATGGGCATGAACTTTTCGGAAAGCTTCTCGCGCGTATTGGACAAAGCCGTCAACCTGCAGCTCGATCACGAAGTCCGAGTCGATTGGCGGCGCGGCATGGAAAACGTGCTTGCGCATGATCCCATAGATCACCGTGGCGTGCAGGCCAAGCACCAGTTGCTCTTCCAGTGGGTGCAAGGGCAGGACTTCGGCTGCTGGAAGTCCTACAAAGTCCCGGCATTCAGCCACTATCGGCGCAATGAGCTGCTCCCGCAGGCGGGCCACATACCGTTGGCTGATGCTCTCGTGACGAAGTGCCGAAAAAAGGGAGATCCGGATCACCTCATAGCGATCGATGCTGCGGTTGTAGTCCTTGTAGAAACTGGTCAGCCGCGTCGTGAGCGGGAGATCCCGCCGCATCAGGAGGGCTCTCCATTCCGGATTCCAGCGATTCAAGAAGACCACTTCGTAGACGCGGTCTATGAGTGCACCCTTGTTCGGGAAATAGCGGAACAACAAAGCCTGGCTGATGCCAAGGTGTGCAGCGAGCGCTCGCGTGCCCCCATCAAAACCGTACTCGGCAAAGTACGAGATGGCGCCTTCCAGAATCTGTTGGGCACGCGCATCGGGTGCGAGGCGCCTCGATCCGGCTTTCCTTGCCACCTGCGGCGCTCGCGCTTCAGGCAAGAGGGCGTCCTCCGTCCACGGGGATGATGGCACCTGTGGTGAAGTCGAGCAGGGTACAGGCGGCAAGGACAGCCTGCGCAACATCATCCGGGCGGGCAATGCGGCCGAGAGGAGTCCGTTCGATCTGCGCACGCAGATAGGCCGGGTCCGCGCGAGAAGCGTATTCGCCCTCCACCCAGCCGGGCGCGACAGCCAGCACTCGAACAGACGGCGCAAGCGCCCTCGCGAGGGAGCGGGTCATGTTGTCCACGGCGGCTTTGCTTGCACAGTAGGCAATGTTGCTACCCACGGCGGTGGTGCCCGCGATCGATGAGATGTTGATGATGACCCCGGCACTTGATTCCAGCAAGCTGCGAAATGCGCGCACGCAGGCAAACGTCCCACGAACGTTCGTGTTGAAGATGGCATCGAATGTCTGGTCATCGAGGCCATCCAAGTCACCGTGCGGGATCACGCGGGTTACGCCGGCATTGTTCACGAGGATGTCCAGGCGACCATGCCGAGCGCCAAGATCTGCCGCCAGTTCGCGCAGCCCCCCGCTGTCGAGCACCGACACTTGCGCGACCTGGTGCCCTGTGCCCGGCAAGCTGCCAATCAGCGCCTCGGCGCGTGCCGGGTTCTGGTGACAGGTTGCCACCACCCGGGCCCCGGCGGCTGCCAGCTTCCTGCTGATCGCCGATCCGATGCCACCCGCGCCGCCGGTGACAAGCGCAACCTTGCCGTTGAGCGGTTGCAGCGCGTTCATCGCAGGCGGCGCGTCTCACCCACGTCGCCCACCCAGCCGTGGGTTCTGGTGACCACCGCCAGTCTCGGTTCCACATGCGGGAGACCTGCGATGCCGTTGACCACATTCCACAGGGTCGGCATGTCTTCCCAGCGCACCTCGTTCCGGATGAGCTTCGCCTGGCCGTAATGGCGGGAATCGATGGTCACGTTCGGATGGATGTCCGCCGCGAGCGGATCAGGGGAGTGGGTTGGATAGCTGGCGTCCGGCCCGGCGGACGGGGGAGTGCCCGGAATGTATTTCCACTGCAGCCAGCCACTGGTCGGAAAGTCATCCTCGAATTGCTCGGGCCGCTCGCTGGTCAGTCCGCTGATGGACACTCTGAGAAACTCGTGTCCGTCCCAGGCAAGGCGGGCCACAACCTCGTCGTCACGGACGATGATCGGCGGAATCTCGCAAAAAATCTTGGGATGCCCCAGTTCATCACGCCCCGTGATGATGGGGTCAGCAAAGTTTTCAAAAAGCACGGCGGCAAAACGGCCTGTTTCGGTATTCTCCACGCCCTTGAATGTGGCAGGCCAGGAAACAAGAGCAAGGTTGTAGCCACGGCCAGCCAGCCACGGTATTTCCGTCAGATAGGCGATATCGAGGGACACGACCGGTTCGCCCGCCAGCTCGAAGCCGGGCGGAAGATGCGCGGAAAGCGCCTCGTGGGTGGAGAGAAATCGATAGGTCACGACTGTCGAACGCGGGAATCGGGTGTGATCGAGCACCACACCCGGGGGAATGTTGCGCGGGCCGAACATGGGGCCGAAATGACTGGGCATGCGATAGCGCGCGCCCGGAATGAAGCTGTAGCTCATCGTTATACTCTCCTCTCAGGATGCTTTCAGGCGACGGACACGGATATCAGCTTGCTCTTTGTGCCCTGAAAAATGCTCTATTTCGCACAGGCGCGAGCAGTACTCACCGATCTCCACCGATGCGGCATCGGTAAGCACGCGCTGGTAAGTGTGAGTCTTGATGAATTTGCCCACCCACAAGCCACCCGTGTAGCGCCCCGCGCGTCGCGTCGGCAGGGTGTGATTGGTGCCAATGACCTTGTCGCCATAGGCGACGTTCGTTCTGTGTCCGAGGAACAGGGCGCCATATTGCGTCATCCGTTCGAGGAACCAGTCGGGATCCCTGGTCATGACCTGCACATGTTCCGAGCAGATGCGCTCCGCCTCGGCGAGCATTTCCTCATCCGTGTCGCACAGGATGATTTCGCCATGGTCTTCCCAGGCTCGGCGCGCTATGGGTGCCGTATCCAGCCGTGTCAGGACGCTTTCGATGGCTGCAGGCAGGGCATTTGCGATTGCCGCGGACGTGGTGAGGCAGATCGCGGGGGAGTTCGGGCCGTGCTCTGCCTGGCCGAGCAGATCCACGGCGACAAGTTCGGCATCCACGGAGTCGTCGCAGATGACGAGAGTCTCAGTGGGGCCCGCCAGCAGATCGATACCCACCCGCCCGAACAGCTGACGTTTGGCCTCCGCCACATAGGCATTCCCGGGACCGACCAGCATGTCTACGGGGGCCACGGTCTCCGTACCAAGCGCCATGAGTGCAATGGCCTGTACGCCTCCGAGCACATAAATCTCGTCAGCACCAGCCAGAGCCATCGCGGCAATCGTGGCCGGCTCCGGCTTTCCCTGGAAGGGTGGCGTGGCGCCGATCACGCGCTGAACTCCGGCCACTTTCGCCGTGAGCACACTCATGTGGGCCGAGGCCACCATCGGATATTTCCCGCCAGGCACGTAACAGCCCACGGAGTTCACCGGAATATTCTTGTGACCGAGCACCACGCCCGGAAGCGTCTCGACCTCGACATCGCGCAGGGACAGGCGCTGCACCTGGGCAAAACGCCGGATCTGAGCCTGCGCGAAACGGATGTCCTCGAGAGTCTGCCGAGGCAGGGCCGAGAAGCAGGCTTCTATCTCCCGTTCACTCAGACGGAAGGACGCGGGGGACCAGTCATCCAGTGTCGCGGAATACTGGCGCACGGCAGCTTCCCCGCGCTGCTCGATGTCGGCCAGCATCTGCTCCACAGTGGTCCTGACCTGCGTGTCGGTTTCCCGCTGCTCGGCGGCGGCCCGGCCGGCCTTGAGTGACTTGATCATCGGAACGGTTCCTCCACGTTTGTTCTCCACCGTAATTCAGATGCGATGCAGCAAAAACCGCATCGAACAATTTCTTGCCAAATAATGAGCGCCTGATAAATTAAACTCAAGTGCACCCAAATAAACTGAGCGCTTGCTGCACTGGGCTTACCTTGCGGCAGGCAGAAAAGCAGATAGATTGATTATCGAATGATAAACAATCGTCTGGCTCGGCCGATCGCGAGCGGATGTGCAGGGGGATGCCCTGCAGCGGACATTGGAGTTCGTCCGCGGAAGGGCGCTCCCTGTGCAGCCGCGTTGGCACGGACAAGGTAGCCGCCCGGCGCTGGACCCTTCGCGCTTCGCACTGCGTGAGGCGCGCGTCGGGTTCAATCGCCTGCCGGCTTTGGATGATTGTGCGGAA
>Ga0315909_10003021_pt1 | contig 20913 bp, 35 predicted proteins | sample LakEriMetagenome_11_FD_203527 | JGI IMG/M metagenome (GOLD analysis project Ga0315909, IMG submission 203527) | Freshwater fungal communities from buoy surface, Lake Erie, Ohio, United States - Buoy 2 MA125 | ecosystem: Environmental > Aquatic > Freshwater > Lake | place: USA: Lake Erie, Ohio... | reverse complement strand
AATTTGAAGCCTCCTTGACTACTAACAATATAACTTTGTTTATCGTATTGCATAATTAAATAATTTAATCTTCAGGTAATGTTTCTTCTGCTGTAATTTCTAAATAAATATCTTTTTCATCTGTAGATCTAGTTCCAATACCTAATTCATCAATAGTGTATTCTACAAAATCTCCATTAATAACACCATCTTTTAATTCAAAAGTAAGATCTTGCCAGATGCCTCTATAATCTTTTCCTGATGTCTGAATAAAGTTGTTGATAACAGCATTTATTTGATCTTCAAGTTTAGTATCAAGTTGTTGTTGAAAATTTATATGATCATTAGATAAAAAACCATTTTTAATATTAAAGCTTGTTTCAACTTTTAAATTATCTTCTTCATCACCTGCAATTTCAATGTTAAAACTATCGTACCATAATTTTTTAGGTACTTGTATAACAATATTACATTCTTGATGCATTGTTTCATCTTCAGAATAATAATCTACTCCTTCAAATGACTGATTTTCTTTATTATATACAGCTTCTCCTTCAGCAGTAAACTCACCAGCCCAACTTCCATAATCTAATTCGTCATACATACTATCTATTAAATAGGCAGTATATCTATTTTCTACTTCTATTCCATCAATTTGAAAATGTACCCATCCAGAGTCTCCCAACTCATGTTATCATAAAGGTTCTTTATCCTTTATTTCTGTAGTTTTATTTATATCTACAGTTCAGACTATATCTTCTTATAACAATGTTATAAGTGCTGCTTTCGTGGAAGAATTATAGCTTCAGCTTTACCTGCTAAGCATCACTTCTAGTCGTTAGGCATTTACTACTATTTCTAATAGATTTAGCACGGGATTATCCATTTGTTTAGGACTTTCCCCGTTTAACAGCATTAGGTGGCAGAGACAAATTCGTAAGATTTATATTTATTATGTTTAGTGTATCCATAATAAACATTCTTATAGTTTAAATTATTTTCTTTACAAAAATTAATAATAGATTCATATGACTTAACAACACCATCGTATTTAACTAATACTGGCATTTTTGTAACAGGATTTTTACATCCTGTTATAGTCATAGCTTTATCATACTTACGTTCTAAATGTATTATAGAATCTTCATAAAAATATCTAGCAATTTTACCTGCTAAAGTTTTAGAAAATTTTATTGTAAATACATTATCATCTGGTAGAATAGAAACTTTAGTATCAAAATGTTCTTTTATATGATCTAAAAACATTTGACAAATTTCTTTATGACCTGTAAGTTGTAAAACTCTAGATTTATCTGTTGCTACAACACAACCATCCCCATCTATCATTCCTCTCCAGAAATGTTTATGTAAATGATGTGGTATAGCTGATAAATCTAAACAAAAATTATAAGTTTTGTTTGGTACAATACCAAATACTTGTAAAGAATTAAATAATTCAACACTATATACACTAAGTTCAACCTGTGGTTTACAAATATAACGACTGTTTAAATTAAAAGGTTTTTTTTCATATCTGTATAGAGGTTTATCATGTTCTAAAAACTTTTTAAGTTTCAATAAATGATTTTCATCTGTTTCAGATAAAGTGACCTTTAACTTTTTGTGTCTATTATCTACACTACCATCAGCGTAAATGAAACCTAACCAGTAGGCTTTTTCTTCAGTGTCAATGTTTTTAAAAATACTTGTATTCATAAGTAACAGGTTTATATTACAAATATACAACCTATGTAGTTACCCTCCAAATAAATCTTTTACGAATTTGGGAATTATTTTTTACCACCTTCCCAGTGCATTGATAATTCATGACCATCAGCTACTTGTTTATTACACCATTCTAACACTGATGGTTTTACTTCTAATTTTTTAGGTTTTTTTGTTGTTTTTGCCATGAGTAATTTTTTAAAATATTATTCATTTTCATTTTCTGATCCAGACATTAAATCAAATTGATCACCAACTTTTCTTAACACTTTAGCTAAATGTTTACTTAAATTTTTTAATGCTTCTACATCAAGACTATTTAACCATTCATCCTGTTTTTCTACAGGACAATCTTCAAAGCATGTTGGTTCTCTACGTTCTTCATCTTCAAATTTGTGGAATATATACACTCCAGATAAGTTTCTTCTATTCATTGTTTAATTTTTAATTGTTCTCTGTACCATTTAGCACCATCTGAGAATGATAATCTATCATAACTTCCGTCATCTGCTTTCTCTATTTCTTCATCTGTGATTTCATATGGTACAAATGTCATTGGTTGTTTATTTATCTCTTTAGCTAATCTTAAAGCTTCTTCATCTGATATTTCTTGTTGTGTAAATTGTAATATAATTACATTGATAGCTTCACTTATTTTTTTAGGTTCTAACATTTCAATATCAGCTCCTAACCTCCATTGTTGGTGAATTTTTAATATATCTATAGCTTCTTGTAACGTCATAACTAATCTTTTTTAGGTTGTTTAAGAAATTTTATGTAAGATTCCATATGGTTAGGATTACCATCTTTACCTCTATTATAACCTTGCATATAAGCAAGTTTTAATTGTTCTTCTGTATATAGAGTTTCTTTAGCTTTCTTGTAACCTTCATTAAATCCAATACCATAAATGTAAGGTGGATTACCAGTTCTATAATCTTCTTTTACCCATTCTTCAAAAGCTAATTTATTGACATCATCTTCATACAACCCATCCTTAGCATCTAAGTCCATTATTTCTGTAATTAGTTGCTTTTGTTGTTCTTTGGATGGGATTAGTTTGGCGTAATATTCAGATGTTTCTTCTTCTACAACTACTTCAAAATTTACTTTCTTTCCTTCCCAAGCACTGTCTCTTACAGCATAACTTAGATTTTCATCTTCTGGATGTAATAGTAAATAGGTATGAATAACAGTACCATCTTCAAAGAATTTTACATACCATCCATCTTTTAATTTAGTTAATGTTCCAATCATTGTATTTCTATTTCAGAGTTTAGGAAATCTTGTTTTCTTTGGTCATATAAAACCTTTTCTGATAGAATGTTACTAAAGCATCCTATAAGTTCATCATATACTTCATCAACAAGTTTTTCTGCTGGTATTAGCTGATATATTTTACGCTTCATATCTGTAACATTTAGATAAACCTTATCCTGTGAAAAATCCATAAATTTATCTAATAACTCGTCTAATTCATTTATAAATTCATTACTAATAAGTGAATACTCTTGTGGTTTAATTTTCATACCATCCAATTTTAAGGTCAATAATATTAGTGGTTGCTGCTGTATAATTTCTGTAATTATCCCAGTCATTATTACAATGGTACACCACTCTAACTGTATCTTCTAAACACATATCATCTGTTTCTGGAGTGGATTTAACAATGCCTTTTTCTTGTTTACCGTGTTTTATGTATGTTACTTTATCTCCTACTTTAAGTTGCATAAGTTATTTTTTTTTTCTTTAACAATTTCAATTAACTTATTTAAACAAGCAAGTTCTGCTTCTTCATAAGTATTAAATTCAAGATTTAAACCGAGCCAAGAATTTATTATATGACCTACTACAATAGGTGGGTTTTCACCATCAGCTAATCTTTCAAAGTATATTTTGAAAGTAAACCAAACATCGTCTGATTTATTCCATTCAATACTTGATTGTATATTATACTTCTCTCTAAACCATCTAAATGCTTGTTGGTAAAGTGGTGCCTTACAATCATCATCATTTAAAGCCTTATCATGTACGTCCATCCATGTATGAGTATCATTGTATGTTTGTACCCAATATTTAAAGCAAGGTTCATCAAATCCAAGTTCTTTAAGTTCTAATGCTTGTTCGTATGGGATAAATTCTTTGTTCATAACTAATCTTTTTTAATTGGAAGTAATGTTACCTTTGTTATTGGTTTCACACCTGGTTTATCTTTACAACCATCAACTAATATAAGTCTTTCTGTATATATTCTTCTATTATAATATGTTCCTAATGCTGTAATGTCTTTGTCTTTTTTATGGGTGTAAAATACATCCCCATCTTTACCATTTACAAGCATCCAGCTCTCTAATGTTCTTGTACCTTTTGGCATAATTAATATTCTTTTTCAATTATTAATTTTTCTACAGAAACAATGTATTTCTCATCTATCCATGTGTTTCTTGCTGTATAATACCTGTCATTTCTTTTAAAAGCTCTATGGCTTTCTTTTTTTCTTTTATATTTTGTATATACAGTGTATTGATTATCAGGGTCAAACCTTGCATGGAAGATTTGTGTTTCTTCTTCATTATGTAAACTCTCTTCATAATAAGGATTTCTTTTTAACCAACCAAACAAAATAGCTCTATTGTTTTCTGTCATTTGGTGCCAATATTTATCTGTTAATTGTTGCCAGAAATACATTCTAGCAATAGGTCTTGGTGGTATACATGCTTCAGCTAAAAAAGATAGCTCAAAGAAGTCTATACTAAATAATTGTTCTTTCATAATTTTTAATTTTAGTAGTCAAGATAGGTACTGCCCCTATTATCTCCCACACTATAGATGGTGCATTGCTTCTAATGCTACTTGACTATGTAGGGGTCTTTCCCCCCTGGTCAATACGGATATTTTGTTGCAAATTCAGGACTCTCGTATTGCTTCCTTATTAGCACTCAAGACAGGATTCGAACTTGTATTCCTATTAAACATTGAGTGCCACAGTACTTGTTACTCCGATTTCACTTTCCTGACCCAATACGCGTCTTATTTTAATAGTGCATTTACCAATTCTGCCACTTGAGTGCAAAACTACAGTTTGTGTCACCAACACAACGACTATACTTCTAAGGTTTTCTTATGTACCTATAGTACTGCATGGTGTATAGTTACCTCTAAACCCGAATGGTGTTTTTGTTTATGACTGTAGTTTTTTGAGGATGAGAAGTCCTCTCTGTTGTGTAGTTACAATAGTATCGCTTGTGTACCATTCGGTAGCTCTACCTGCCTCAATTCCTTTCTCAAGGGAACAACACAATATTTTTGTAGGAGGGGAGAATAGCTACTTCTCCCCAATATTTCTACTAATCTCAACAGTATAATGTACACTCTACTGTGTGTTGATGTTTCGTCTGTTTCCTACAAAATGTTTTATCAATCTATTTTAACATAATCTAGCTTCTCATCAGCTATTTCTTTCATTACCTTTCTTCCTTCTCCTGGTTTATACATCCATCCAACAATGTTCATATTGTCTAAATAGTCCTTAATAGTGGGTATCCAGCCAATATCTTCTTTAATATGTTGTTCCCCAATAGCTCTAACGGGAACCATTTTTCCATCAGAATTGGTGATATAAACACCAAACTTCTCCTCACACCAGAAAATGCCCTCAGAATGATGTCTGAGGGCTCTGTGTCTCATGTCAGGATAATGTTTTTTCGTCTCATCGAACCAATTGTGGAGTGGAAGATAGTCATCAATCTTTCCTCCCCATTTTCTCTGGGAAGAGATTGCATGGTGCAATGGATGGCTCATTTTCTAATACCTTTAAATCTAATGAGATATTCTTTGTAGTCATTAGAAGGTTTATAAAAATATTTATTTCCCTCAATTTTGAGATTGGTTTTAGCAGAAACATCTGCAAATATATCTCTCATTAATTTAGAGAAACTGTCTTGTTTGGGTTCCCAGGAAACCAATGTTCTTGATTTGGGAAACCATTTTGTAGAATACACTAGTGTTGCGTTCATGATGTGTGATTTTAAATTTTAGAAATAAATACGAACGTGATCATTGTGCATTGTCACTCTTTTAGAAGTGAAATCAAGAGAAACTCCTTCAGGTACAGCTATACCTTCTGTTTTCTCAACAACTGCTGGTTCTTTAAGTTTTCTCCTTACTATTTTTGGACCATTCCATTCTCTTATTTTAGTTGTGTGCTTTGCCACTTGGACAAGTTTTGCATAAAACCCACTTAATGAAGCACCAAAACTCTCATGTTGTTCTTCAGCAATTAGTGTAAGTGGTTTACCTGTGCGAATAAGAGTTTTCATTCTTTTAATGTCTGATCCGCTGTAGAAATAACTTTTTTTCATTTTAATTGATTTTAGCAATACAACACATGTTTGATGTATCGCGGTAGTTAACAAAAATATACTTTCCTGCAGTGCTTTCATAGATGGTGTGTAACAATGGTGTCATCTTTTCTATTTTAGATAGGATAGATTCACCTCTTGAAGAGAAGAATAAGGATATAGTTTCATCGTCTTTGATTCTCCTGGAGAATGTCATGATGAATTTATCCTTAAATTTCATCATATGCTCTTTCATATAACGAGCTGTTACACAATAATCAAGATCAAAGAGAACATTATGCCTATCTTCGGAAGTGTTCAATATGTCTCCATACTTAAACTCCACCTTAGATGCTCTGAGTTCTCTAATCTGTTTGATGAGTGTGGGAGTGTGGTTTTCCCATATTTCAAACTCTTCATAACCTTTTGACTTACAAAACTCCAAATAATCGTTAATGTCTGGTCCTGCCAAACCAACTATTTTCCTGAGATGTAAATCTTTGAACTGTGAGAATAGGAATTCTCTCACTTGCTTTTTCTGTGTTGCGTCCTTATAGGACATTTTTCTTAGTGCCATAACTTTATGGATTAGTAATAAAAAAGCCCCCAACATTTCTGCTGAGGGCACACACACACACCACGAAAATCACTTTATGAACACTCGTTGTTTACCATGAAGGCAAGACACCCTAAACTCTTTATACCATTCATGTTCTGAAGGTTGATTTTCAGGATAGGTTGTTCTAAATTTTGGAGCTTTAACAGGCTCACCCTTTGCTCTTTCTCCAAGGAAGAAGGTTATCACCTTTTTAATTAACTTTTTTTGCATATAATAGTTTTAATGTTTATCAACTGGGGTCAAAGTTACAAGGCTCATCATCATAATATCCACCTACACCTGAACCACCACAAGATCTGCATGTAGAACCATCCCACATACCTTCTCCTGACCCATTACATTGTCCACATACATCCTCTTCATCAAATTCTTCCTCTTCTTCTTCCTCTTCCATGTGTTCAGGTCTAGGAAATGTTAATATAGGCTTTTCCTCTTCAATAACTAATTCTTCTGTTTCATCATCCACCAGGACAGACACATATCCATCAACATCTTCATAAAGTTTGTTAATATCCTTTATTGTAATGTCTCTGAATTCGTCTGTATGATCTCCTTCATCCCACCATGCTATTTTGTCTACATCATCCAAAGGAATATGTAAAACAATATTATCCTTATCATCTGCAAGCATTAGTTCTATGGGATAGCCATTATCTCTAATGTACTCTTCCTGATTTTGTGGTAGTTTGTCAAGGATGTACACCTGATTGCTCTTATTTATATACCACATCCCTATTTCTAGGGATTGTGGTACATAATTCTTCCAAACTAGCTGATATAGTTTCCACATATGGAATAGTTTAAAATGTTATAAAATCATCATGCTTTTTCCACACTTCTTCAGGATTGAGAATACATATGTACAACTCCACCCATCCAGAAACAACAGTTTTGCCTGTAAATTCAACAATATTGTTCTCTGTGAGGAATTTAAACATACCTTCATTCTCTGAATAGTCTTTTACAAGCACTTCACCGTAATAATTAAGTTTGATGTGTGGTAGGTCTGCGGTGGGGCATGTATAAGCTTCTCCTGAGAACGAATCGTGTAACATGATTGCTTTTCTTCCGGATTGATAATTGCCAATTTTGACAACAAGATCTGTTCCCTTATAGGGAAATACTGTCTTTACCATGTGATTAGAGTTTAAATTTTAACAATAGAATGATAAATGCTACAAAAGCCACTATAACATATGCTGCCACAATGGCTTTTATTAATTCTTTTGAATTAGGATTTTGATTTGCTGATTTCATAACTTTATCTGATTATGTGTCTATCCCTGCAAGTTTTACCACCGCTTTTAGCAGCTTTTTCAGGGGTGAAATAACGGTTTGTACAGCTTGTCAATAAAACTGTAATTGTTAACACTAATAGAAGTTTCATTTTTTTAATTTTATTTCGTGATAGATGTGGTTTCCTTCCCAACCAATTGTATATGTATACGTTGCAAACACCCATTTAGATGATTTAGGAAGCTCATCTGTTGGTTTTCCAAATGATCGTATGAACATTTTTCTGTGTTCAGCATATTGTAACAACACTCTATTGCTATTAGGAAATGTTGCACCAATGAATGATGTAAATTCACTATTTTCCTTCACCATACATATGATGACATTTGTTTTTCTAGAATAATAGGAAAGTTTTCCATCAAAAAACAAAAGATTAGTGTCACATCCAGTACAATTAATAGACTTATAGCCTTTTTTAATGAAATGTGCACTAACATCGCTTGTTTTCCCTGGAACAGCACCATCTATTGTACCATCAAACAATTGGGAAAAGGCTGCTGTGCTGACAACCATCAGCACAACAGCAATTGTGAATATTCTTTTCATTTTTACAAGTTTTTTAATAGTGTCTATTCCACTTATTTCTTGCCCAAGCATCTTTTTGCCATCTTAATGCTTTTTTATCCTTTTCAAACCGCTTTGGACCCCATGCTCCACATCCACCACTTCCTAAACTAATGTAACCATTACAAGATGAAAGTGATATAACAATAATAAGCAGAACAATAATTTTTTTCATAACTAATTGATTTTAAATGATTTAAAGATATTGTTTATAAGGTTTACCAGTTTTTTGAGACACTCTCTCAATATAGAATTTCCCATTTGGTGACATCATAATAGGATAGATGCCATTTTCTGTTTTGAGATATTGTCCTGTAAATACAGGTTGTTTCTTTGCAATTACAATAGTATCACCAACTGATGAAGTTGTAACCTTTGATTTAAAGTGGTAATAAGTTATTGTAGAATACTGGCTGAAACCAAATTTGGCTGCTAACATGAGCAGAGCAATTAAAATAAGCTTTTTCATAATGTTGTTTCTTTAGATGTTAAATAATAGATGTATGATTTAATGTATCCACAAGTGGAGAAAATTGACAACATCACCATGTTCATCTTTGTTGGTGCAAAGATGCACATTAATCCATACAACGATAATGTAGTGGCAATAATCATAATAATAGCCAGAATGAGCAATGATCTTTTTTTCATAATAATGTGTGTTTTAAAAAGCTCTCCATTTAAACCTAATAGGCAAAACTCAGGAGAGAAATAGTTTTCGTTTCAATTATTTTCTGAAGGCCATTAATAAGAATGCTATTAGAAAACCTATATACAAAACAGGTCCAAAAATGCCCATTGAATTGTATATTAGCTCTCCAAGAGCAATAAATGCTCCTAATAACAACATAAATATAAATAAGCGTAATAAGAATAAGATTGATTTCATATAAAATGATTTAATTGGTGACAAAATTGTTCCCTCTGCAACTCAGATGTAACCATCCCAGCATCAATGGTTCTATTATAGTAGATAACATGAGTGTTGTTATATCTACCTTGTTACATCTCAATTTACCCCTCTGCACTCAGATGTAATAAGTGGCACCCATTTGCAGGTAGGTGTGCTCCAATGGTTTCATATACTAGCATACGTTCTAGTATAATCCCTGCTTGTTCTTATTACATCTGCTATCCCTTGGGAAGATAGAATGGTGCATTAAACAAAAAGTGGAAGCTTAAGGTTTACCAACCTGTGAGATTATTGTTCAATATAACAACCATATAAGTTGATAACTGGACAAATAAGTTCTTCTGTAGCATCTAAATGTTTTACTTTAACCCAATTTGAATCATATTCAGGGTTGTACACAACATTAAAGTTTTGAATGTCTAACCATTCAGAACTAATAGCTCCTAATCTTACAAAATGTAGTTTCATTGTTTGAGTTTTAAAAAGTTTTTCTGTTTCGACCCTCAATTAGGTCATCATCAGCATAGACAATAGTCTATGGACAGAAAAGGCTTAACAATATACCATATACTATTAAGCCTTGGAAGAATCGATTCTGAGAAAGACTATTTAAAGTCCCACTCTTGTGCTTCTGTAATAGACAGAATAACACAACCATTAATAATACCCATATGTGTGTAGTTTTAATAAATAAACAATAAAAAGCTATATTTATGTCTCGTAAATATCCAATATATGTATGATTTATATTTATATAATATATGTATGAGAGGGATGTACACCCTCTAACATTCCTTCACAAAACCTTCATAACTTATTGATTATCAATCCCCACCCTACGCAAATGTTCCATTATGCCCACCCGTATATATATTTTGTTTAACGCAAACCTCCAAAAACACGGGAAAAAGTTAATGAACGTTAAACAAAATAATATAATAACACACTTAGATGCAATAATAGAGCTATGATAGCTATTACTCCAAAATTTGCTGATTAGTTTTACATACTTGCTTAAACTTAGTGCTTATTAAGCTAACCTATTTTAAGATATGTCTAATCATCTGGAAACATAGTTATTATTGCACTTGCAGTATGTTATTATATTATAAAGTCCCCCATTTCTGAGGGACTTTGTGTTCATTACGCTAATTCCTGAAGAGCGTTAATAGCTTCTTGTGTCAAACCCACTGCGGTAGCTTTGGCTTTAAGGTCAGCCTCTGCTTCCACTGCTAACAGCTTATCAGCATTAACCGCTTCGATAAGTGATTGCTTGTTAGTGAAGATTGCACCTGCTTGTTCACGCTTGAAGGTTTCTCCTTCTTTAGGATTACCATTCTCGTCAAGAACATTGAACTCACGCTCTACCACTGTAACAAACAAAGGAAACTTAACAGTGTCACCTTTCTTGATGCCTGCTGATTCCATGGTTCTACCACTAACGTGGATTCTTGTTCCTGAAGCGTTGTAACCGCTAAAATTACCTGTCTCTGTGAAATTACCGCTGATGATTGCAACTGTTTTCATCTTGTTCTGTTTTTGTTTTGAAAATTATGATGTCTTGTGAGCAACCAGGGGGACTACCCCCAATCACTCAAACTGTATCGGGGTTTCAATTTGGAGTAGTCCCTTCTCCCATGCATATAATAGGTGGGGGGTTTGTCAGGGTATAGGTTAACCCAGGGGGGCTTTTTGTAAAGGTGGGGGTTTACAAAAAAGTTTTTTTGGTAATATCAAATGTTCTTCCGTAACTTTGGGGTGGATGGGTGGGGAAGTGGAATATGATATATGTGGAGAAAAGTTGTTCATAATATAGCATTGAGGTGAAAAATGGTCTTTAATAAGTTTGGAAGTTGTTCTATCTTTGTTTAAACTAAATATGGAATCTGGTATTACATTAGTACAGAAGTTGAAGAAAAAGGAGAATGATGTGTTTTCCTTAGCTGAGAGGTATTACACTATTCTATCGGCTGTTAATGATCTTAAGCTGACAGAAAGGGAAATACAGCTCATAGCATTTACAGCTATTAGGGGGAATATTTCCTATGCTAATATAAGAGAGGAGTTTTGTAAGAAACATAACACTTCCTCAGCCACGATTAATAATATTATTTCTAAGCTGAAGAAGGTGTATGTGCTTGTCAAGGATGGGACAAAGGTGAAGGTGAATCCTGTTATTATTCTGGATTTTAACAAGAACATTTCTCTGGAAATAAAACTAACACATGGATAAGCCTCTATCACTTTCTGTAAAAGACTATCTGATTAGGAAGATGGCTGTAAAGCTTTTGACAAGTGAAAAGGTGATAGAAACTGTTATTAGTCACCAGTTTAATTCTGCTAATGCAGCTATGTTAAACAATAATAGTATTGAACTTAGTGGATTTGGAAAGCTTCATTTTAATGTAAAAAAAGCCCATAAGAAGCTCGAACGAATGTACGCTCAACAGGAGGCATTAGAGAACCAGCTTCTTAGAGATGATGTTTCGGAGAAAAGAAAAGAAACAGCCAGAGCAAAACTCAGCTCCCTAGAAATAGCATTAGAGATATTAAAACCAAAATTGTATGCTGGACTTCAAGAAAATTTACGAGGGATGGAGGAACAATCTGATTCCCCCTGTCCATCTGAAAACATTGATTGATTCTACATATAAAGAAAGAATGGCCATTTGTTTACAATGTGAACACCATTCTGATAATGCTAAGAAGAATGGATATAAATCAAAAAGGCCAGATGCCCATTGTACAAATTGTGGCTGTACATTGGCAGCAAAGACAAAATGCCTTTCCTGCGAATGTCCTCTTAAAAAATGGGAATCAGTGGTGGAAACACAGGAAGAAGAAAACAAACTTAAAAACGATTTAAAATAAAAGCCTATGAAAGCAAGATTTGTAAAGCTGCCTCTTGATGGATTTATCAAACAGCTTGTTGAGTTGTATGAAATGGGAGTGGACTATGTAGATCTTGTTGGAGAATCTGACGCTGTTCAAGATTTTATAGAAATACATTTTACAAATGAGTATATGAGTCCAGAAATGAGAGCTAATTTTGAAGAACTGGATGACGATACAACCTTTTCAGATGAAGATTTAAACCAAATAATATGAACTATCAAACTACACAAGATGCCTTTATGGCTATGGAAAGATTAGCAGCTTTATGTGCCACTCCTGGAATTAATGAGGACACACAAAAGATTGCTAATGCTCACATCCAAAACATTCTCAATACGGTGGTGAAAGACTCCATCACTAAGATGACAGCAAAAGGTGCAGGGCTTGTGGTGGCGTAAATTAAAGAAGATGACAAAGAAACCAAGGTATTACAACCAAGTGTTGAAAATACTTCAACAACTACAACAAGGCTACCCTACATATAATATAGGTAGGCACATTTCAACAGCTCTATCTGATTATGGAGACTTCTGGGGACTTTCAGACAAAGAGTTTCTGTTTGCTCTCAGGAAATATAAATCCCAGCTTGATATGGATGTTCCCCATTCTGACGATGTTGAGATAGATGAGATTATTAAAGAAGCTATGGATCTTGATAACATTCTAAAAGAAGAAGATAATGGCGACAGTTAAAAAAACTACATATATAAATACAGAGCTTGACTGGGCTGAGCAACAGCTCACATCCTGGAAAGCTTATGTAGATGCTAATCCTCTTCATGAGTTAAAGGATAGGATTGAATGGAAACCAACGGCTAAAGGTGGAATGCTTCCTATGGTGATTGCCTCTATTGAAGCACAGGGTAAGTTTATTCAGGAGACAATGAAGAACTACCTAGCCCTATTAGAAGTGGTGGATAAGCTTCGTAGTGCTGAAGAAGCAAAGGTAGAAGTGAGAGGAAAAGGAGAACTGTCATCTATGGCAGAAGATTTCCTTAAAAGCAGAAAATAATGAACATACAGAGCATAGACTACAAAGATTGGTATCTCAACCAAAAGAGAATTCCTGATAAGGATTCTGCAGAATATAAACCGTTCTTTAATTTCCACAAAGAATTATGCTTAAATGGAGCTATGATGGGTGGTGTTTACATCAACCCATTTTTATATTGGCATCTCAACTTCTGGAACACAGAGGTGGATGTTATGGATGAGCGTGGTAGAATTTCTCAAAAGTATGCCAATCCCCTGCTCAGAGATAATGAGTGGGTGATAACAAATGAGATTGATAAGGCTCAACAGGAGAAGAAAGGACTAGTGATATTAGGAATCAGACGTTTGGCTAAGTCTGTAATAGAAAGCTCTTACATAGGATGGGGAGCTACATTTGATGAAAACTCACAGAACATTATTGCTGGACTGAATGCTCCGGATATAAAACTGATTACAGACAAGATTGATAAAGGTCTGAACTTTCTTCCAGAAGCTTGGAGATGGCAGAGAATAGAGGACAATTGGAAGAATCAAGTGAGTCTTGGTATTAAAACAAAAGGAGGAGAACGTATACCATTCTCCCAAATCCTCATCCGTAACCTTGATGAAGGTAATAACGAGGAGGCTATTGCTGGTACAAAACCTCGTAAATTAATTATAGATGAGATTGGTAAGGGAAACTTTCTTAGAGGTTTCCAAGCAGCTGTGCCTGGTTTTACAACACCGTATGGTTGGGGGTGTTCTCCAATCCTCACAGGAACTGGGGGTGATATGAAGAAATTCATGGATGCCAAATCCCTGATGTTTGATGTGAACAATTTCAACTTCCTGACATATAATAATGAAAAGGATGAGAAGCGTGTTCACGGACTTTTCATTTCCTACAAGTATAGGATGGAGGCGAAAGAACCTTCCACTCTTGGAGACTATCTCAACAATTCCGCTCTTAAGGATATTCCAATGTTAGTGAGCAATGAAGAGAAAGCTTTAGAAATAACCAACAATAATCTAGAAAGGCTTAAGAAAGCAGGAGACAGAATAGCCTATCTTAAGGAGAAAATGTACTATCCTATTGAGGTGGATGACATTTTCCTTAATGAGGACACAAACATATTTGATATTGAGGCTGCTAAACGTCAGAAGTTTAGACTCATGCAACAGGAGAAAACAGGTATTCCTGTTGTTCTGTTTAATGATGGAGATAAGATTGCACACGAGTTTACAGACAAACAGCCCATTACAAACTTCCCTCTAAAGAACAGTGATTTAAAAGATGCTCCTGTTGTAATATATGAATTTCCTATAGAAAGTCCTCCATATGGACTTTATGTTGCAGGGGTTGACCCTTACAGACAGGGTAAATCAGCATATAGCTCTTCTTTAGGAGCAGTGTATGTTTATAAGCGTATGCATGATATTACAGGTGAGAAATATCAGGATATGTTTGTAGCTTCCTACGTAGCACGTCCTGATAAGAAAGAAACCTGGGAAGAACAGGCGCGCTTACTTATCAAGTATTATAATGCTCGCACCCTTTGTGAAAATGATGATATATCGTTTATTGAATACATGAAATCAAAAGGAGATGCACACTATTTGGAAAAGCAACCACAGTGGCTTATGGAGGTGGTACCAAATACCACAGTTAAACGTGAATACGGAGTACATAGATCTTCAGATAAAGTCATCGATTACCTTCACAATTGTTTGAAGAAGTATATGGAAGAGGTGATATATAAGGAAACAGATGAAAACGGTAATGTTACAAAAGAGGTGACAGGTGTGAGTAAGATGTTTGATCCTGTTCTCCTGGAAGAAATAATACAATACAATGATCAAGGAAACTTTGACCGTATTGTAGCAGCAGAATTAGCTATTGCTCAGGCTATGAAAATGGACCCCATACTAGGAAAGGTGGGGGGGTCTGGTGATGCTAGGGTGGCAGCATTGTTCTCAAACAAGTCAAAACCCAGATTGTTCACAGAATCAAGAGGTTTATTTAATTCAAAGAAACATAAATTGTTCTCATAATGGCAATTATTAGGTATACAAAAGATGCAACAATACGCTATGCGTATTTAAATATATTCCCTGACCAGTTTAAAACTGAAAAGGAGAAGAAGGATGAGAGTTGGATAAAGAACACCATGGACTACTTTGCAAACAAGGCTTATGCTGAGTATGTAAAGAACAGGGACACCTTTGTTAAAAACTATGATCTTGTAAAGGGTATTCTTAGAATGGAAGATTTCTATCAAGAACCTGAAGTGAAGAGCTTCACAGATATGCTTACATCAAATCTAGAACTTCCTGCATATGTAAAACATTATTCTATTATCACCACTCCCATCAACAATCTTGTTGGTGAGATAACTAAAAGACCAGACACATATCGTGTTAAAGGTTTTGATGACGATAGTAAGTCTGAGGAACTAGAATTTAAGACAGGCATTCTTCAAAACTATGTGCTTTCTCAAGCTAGGAACAAGATAATGGAACAGTTAGCAATGGAAGGGTATGGTGAGGAAGGTGGTGAAGAAATCCCTGAAGAGCAAATAGAACAGATGACAATGGATAAAGTGAAAGATGAACTTGACTCCTATACATCTGTAGCTGAGAAGTGGGCAAACCATATTCTTACATGTCAAAAAATGGAATTCAATCTAAAGGAAAAGAGTGAAGATGCATTTAGAGACTTGCTTATTTCTGGAAGAGAGTTCTACCATATATATGAAGACAACTCTAAACTTGGATTTAATATAGAGGTGGCCAATCCCAAGAATACATGGTTCTTAACAACACCTGATAAGAAATATACATCTGACACCACTGGTAGAGCACAGGGTGCTTATGCTGCTGGTACAGTGCAAGTGATGGAGCTTTCTGAGATTATTGAAAGTGTTCCAGATCTTACAAAGGAAGAAATTGACCATCTTAGATCCTCTCTTCAGGATTATGGACTGATTAATGTAAGAGAATCCAATTTAGGAAATCCCAATGTTTCTCCAGGCATTGATTCTGTAACATATGATACATACGATCCTCTTGTTCTACAAACTAGAATGCTCATTGAAAGTGAGATGAAGGAAAATAATGATGGCCTTAAAGATTTCCTTGGTCTCACTTCCAATGTGTCATCTTTTGGTTATAAATATGTAGTGGTGAGAGCCTACTGGTTGTCTAAAAAGAAGATAGGAAAACTTATTTATACAGATGAATTAGGTAATGAGCAATCCACCTTAGTTGACGAGAATTACAAATCTGGAACAATTCCTACAGAGCAGTCTTTAGAATGGGGATGGATTAATCAATGGTACCAAGGTATTAAAATTGGTCCAGACATCTATCATATAAAACCTTACAGACTTCTTACGTATTGTCCTATTATAGGGCTTACACATGAGATTAAGAACACAGAGACAAGAAGTTTGGTGGATATGATGAAGCCTTTCCAAGTGCTGTATAATGTATGTATGAACCAGCTTTACAAGCTTCTTGAGAAAGAGGTTGGTAAGGTGTATTTAACATCTATCAGACACGTTCCTATTCCTAAGGATGGAGATGCTCAGGATGCTCTTGATGTTTGGGAAATGGAAGCAAGAAATAGAGGAGTGGTGTTTATTGACGATTCTCCAGAAAATCTTAAATCTCCATCATCATTTAACCAGTTTAGAGACATTGATCTTACACGTACACAGGAGATACAATCTCGTTATCAATTAGCAATGCAATTGAAAAATGAGTGTTGGGAGTTGATTGGTATTACAAGACAAAGGATAGGATCTGTTCAAGCTAGTGAATCAGCCACTGCTACAAATACAGCAATGCAACAATCTTATGCTCAAACAGAACCTTTGTTTGTAGCACATGAATATATTATGGGTCAGCTCTATCAAGCAATCATAGATGCTGCTTTGTATGTAGAAAGTCAAAAACCCCAGTCTACACTTTCATATATTACCTCTGAAGGAGAATCAGCATTTGTTCAAGTGAATGGTGCTGATCTCAGGTTCCGTGATTTGAAAGTGTTCCCAACCAACAGACCTGAAGACAACCAAATGTTCCAAGAAATCAGACAATTGGCACAACCACTTCTTCAAAATGGTGGATCTCTATACGATGTTATTGAGCTGTATAGCACTAAGTCTGTAAGAGAAATGAAGAAGAAGTTCAAGGATCTTAAAGAAAGACAAGAACAATTGCAAGATCAACAAATGCAATTACAACAACAACAGCAACAACAACAGGCTGAACAAGCACAAGCTCAATTACAGCTTCAGCAACAACAACACGAGGAAAAGATTGCTAATGACAATTATCAAAGAGAACTAGATAGACTTTCCAAAGAGAAGATTGCTATCATCCAAGCTACAGGATTTGGTAATGTAGAAGCTGAAGATGTTAACCAAAATGCTATTCCTGATGTATTGGAAATGAGCAAGTTGGCTAATGATGAGTCAAAAGCTACAAAAGATTATCAAGCAAAACTTGCAGAAATAAACAGCAAGAACAAACAAGCTGCTGATAAGATAGCTCTTGAGAGAGAAAAGCTTCAAGTGGCTCGTGAGAACCAAGCTAATGATTTAGCTATTGCAAAAGAAAACGCTAAAGGAAGAAATAAAAAACCTGCTAAATAATGCTAGATAGTAACATCCTCATAAGTACAATTGAATGGATAGGAGAAAAGTGGAATAACTACCTTTCTCCAGTGTCTATATTAAGGTGTTATGAAGGAGGCGTATTACTAAGACTTGGGAAATACAAAAAAGACCTAAAAGAAGGACTTAATTTTAAGATTCCTTTAATAGACGAAATACACACCTGTATTAAAACAATAGACACGTTTCCTCTTTCTCCAATAGACATTACAACAATAGATGGTAAACAAGTGAGTGTAGAACCTATTGTAATGTTTGACATACACGATCCCAAGAAATATCTAATAGACACAAACGATGCTGCTGGAAATATAAGAGATGTGTCACGTGGAACGATTGCAGACTACCTCACTGATTGCTCATGGGAACAAATTAAAGAAAAGAAAACTCTGACAGCTATAAAGAATTCTATTAAAAAGGAATGTGAATCCTTAGGAATCACTGTCTACAAAGTGTTCTTTGCTAGAATAGTGACAACAAAAGTGTATACAGTGTTCAAAGAGTAAACGTTTTTGGTTAGAGTAAAAAATATTAATGCTATATTATCCGCAAAAATCAACTTTAACATGCGTTTCTTCTTTGTAGATATTTAATAGTGATTTAGCTTTACATTGAAAACCAGATAAATAAACTACATATGGCCGAAAATTTGGACAACCCATCATTTGGGAACTTTAGCATTGAGAATACTATTGAGATGGGAGCTGGTAACGCAGAGTTATTAAATGACCTGTTAGCTCCTGAAACATCCACTAGCAATCCTGATGATATAAAAGACATCAAGGATGATCCTCCTGCTCCAGAAAAGAAACAAGCTTCTGAAGAGAAAAAACAGACATCTGCTCCTGAAAAAGAGGAAGAGTCTAAAAAGTCTCTTGAAAGTTTTCTTTATTCAGATGGAGAAGATGAAGAGGAGGAAGAAGAAACAGAGATTAAGAAACCTGCTAAAAGTAAAGCTGCTGAAGCTGTTTCTGAAGAAGAGTCAGCTGATGAGCAGCAAGAAGAGGGTGAGCAAGAAGTGACACAATTTGGTGCTCTTGCAAAAGACCTTCTTAAACTAGGTGTATTCTCAACTGATGAGGATGAGGATGATGAAGAAATTCAAACACCTGAACAATTCCTAGAAAGATTCCAAAAAGAAAAACAGAAGGGTGCAATTGAGGTGGTGAATAACTTCCTCGGACAATTTGGAGATGATTACAAAAGAGCATTCGATGCTATTTTTGTAAAAGGTGTTGATCCAAAAGAGTATTTCGGTACATATAACACTGCTGTAAGTTTTGCTGAAATGGATTTGTCTGATGAGTCAAATCAAGTGAGAGTGATTAAACAAGCTCTTGAAGATCAAGGATTTGATCCTGAAGATATTGATACAGAAGTTGAGCGTCTTAGAAACTATGGTGATTTAGAAACAGTGGCCACAAAACACCACAAGGTGTTAGTTAAAAAGGAAGCTGTTAAATTACAACAGTTGGAAGAAAAGTCTCAAAGAGAATTACAACAAAAACAAGCTATCAAAGAAGAATATATTAACAATGTACAAGGTATTCTTCAGGAGAAGCTTAAAACAAAAGAGTTTGACGGTATTCCCATCAACCCCAAACTAGCAAACGAACTACAAGATTTCTTACTAGTGGATAGATATAGAACAGCTTCCGGTGAAACAATCACAGAATTTGATCGCTCTATCCTGGAGTTGAAAAGACCAGAAAACCATGAAAAGAAGGTGAAGCTCGGTCTTCTTCTAAAGATCCTTGAAAAAGATCCAACGCTCTCTACCATTCAAAAAACAGGTATAAGTAAGAAATCCAATCAGTTATTTGGAGAGGTGGCAAGACAGGTGACAAAAACTAAAGGGTCATCTTCTTCTTCCCCATCCAAATCAAATTCATGGTTTCTTTAATCTATAACAAAATAAAAAGGTAACAAAATGGCAATTCAAACAATCCCAGGTCTTACTGGTTTTACGTATGCTCGTGTTGCTTCTATGGATAAGCGTGCTGTAGGTAAGCTTACAGATGCCAACCACTTAGAAAGCTTCCACAGCACCGAACCTGCTGATTATGACAAAAAGATCATCAGCTTGTACACACAGTCTAGCTTATACAGCAATGACTTCTTAGACATGATTAACAAAAGCACTCCTTATTACATTGATAATAATAGTGATGCTTGGAAATGGGATGTACAAGTTCCGTACAAATTCCCTAAAATCATCAATGTTCCTGATAGCACATTGAATTTACAAAAACCTGGTATCGATGGTCAAGAGTTTTCTCTTGTTCTTGATACTAACGAGTTCTCTAAGAACGCTATTGTTTCTGTAAGTTCTCGTCAATACGGTCCTCGTTTCTATGTTATTAAGGATCCCGTTCCTTATAACATGGGGTATTTGTACACTTTCACACTTGTTTCTGACAATCCTACAGTGGATTTCGTAACTTCTACCTTCTTACAAGTGGGTATTGAACTGGAACTGGTTGATGCTGCAATTGGTGAATTCGATCAAGACTTACTCGGTCTTCCTCGTTTGGGTGAAAAAATCACTGTGTTTGAATCTCTGGGTTCTGCATATGGTTTTGAACACAAAATCACTGAGTGGGCTGATGACAAAATGATGCGTGATGCTTCTGGTAAGCCTCTTGACATTCTGGTTTATGCTCCTCAACGTAGGAACCAACTTCCTTTAACTCGTAATGATGTTAAATGGGAACCGTTCATTGAGTTCTGGATGCGTAAGTCTATGCTTGAGTTGAAAGTTAAGCGTATGATTTGGAGCAAGCCTGGCACTGTTAAAACAAATGGTAGCAAGCAAGAATTGAAGCGTACTTCTGCTGGTGTATATCACAGAATGCGTAACAATGGTAACTTGGTACAATACAATCGTGGTGAGTTTTCTGCAAACCTGATTCGTTCTGTGTTTGGTGATCT
>Ga0315909_10003018_pt1 | contig 20927 bp, 51 predicted proteins | sample LakEriMetagenome_11_FD_203527 | JGI IMG/M metagenome (GOLD analysis project Ga0315909, IMG submission 203527) | Freshwater fungal communities from buoy surface, Lake Erie, Ohio, United States - Buoy 2 MA125 | ecosystem: Environmental > Aquatic > Freshwater > Lake | place: USA: Lake Erie, Ohio... | reverse complement strand
GTCATGTTTCACAAGAGTGACATCTGGAAGCCTCCTCACGACATCAAGAACGGGACCACCGGTGTTGTCATCAAAAAGCACGAGTATCGCTCCATTGTGAGCGGAAATCACGATTACGAGACCCTGAATCACGATTACGAGGTCCTGATGGAGGGAAAGATACGTCTCATCGATTCATCTCTTCTCAGGGTGATCAATGAAGCCCGGTGATCTCGCAATTGTCAAGTGCAAGAAGAATCCTGGATTCAACGAAAGGGTGGTCATCCTCCTCGAATGGCAGAGGCCAGCCCAGGCATTCCAGGGAAGCCGTTGGATCTGTCTCCTCGATGGTGTGGAACGTTCCATCCAGTCGGGCTGGTTGAAGGAGGTCAAGTGAAACCAGGTGATCTCGTCCAGGTCACATTCCGACGTCGGCGTTCCACCGAACCACTCCCGATCGGGATCCTCATCGATATCCGCAGGAACGAGTATCCCCTCCAGGGAGAGCGTGAGCTGGACTACATCGTGATGGTGGACGGAAAGGAGAGGAACCTGAAGCGCCGCTGGTTGAAGGAAGTGGAATGAGATTACTCAGTCGCATCTATCTCTGGCTATATGATACGGTCAAGGGACACTATCCCGTTGGAACTCTTGTCCAGTTCAAGCCGAGAGTCGGGTTTGACGGGAAGGTCTACTGGCGGTCCTCGGGAGTCCCGGAGCGCGACTCAATCGGGATGGTGATCGATGGATGGCGAAAGAACGTTCATCCGATGCCGACAGGCGTGACCAACAAGGGAAGTGTCGTGCTCTTCGACGATGTGCGATACGAGATGTTTCATTGGGAACTTGAGGTTATCGATGAAGCCCGGTGACCTTGCTCGCCTCAAGGACGCCGGTCTCATGAGCGGCCAGATCGTCCTCGTCCTGCGTGTTAGACCCCTTGGACGTCTCAAGTCGGATGTCATGGTCGTGGACTTCCTGTCGTCCAGTGGCGAGCTCATGGAAGAGTTCCACGTCGACTTCTTCGAGGCCGTCGATGAAACCGGGTGAACTCAGGGTCTTCAACCGATGGATGGTTGTCCGTGACGGGGTTGCTCCCATCGGAAAGGCCTTTCTCCTCCTTGACCCCATCGAGGAGGAGCCCTCCTTCTACAAGCGCTGGTGGATCCTCATCGATGGGAAGAGGGATGTCGTCGACGAACACACACTCATTAGGTTCACAGATGAAGCCCGGTGATCTCGTCACCATCCAAAGGTGGAACAAAGATCGATGTACCTCGATCTGGTATGTCCGTGTCTTCGACCGGTCTCCTGATAGCGAGTACTTCCCTCGAAAAGAAGCGTGGGAACACAATGAAACCGGAGTCATCCTCGATGGGAGAGATGATATCGATGAGATGACGCAGGTCCTCCTCAATGGGAAGATTGTGTGGGCACCTGAGAAGCTGTTGGAGGTGATCGAATGAAGCCTGGTGACCTCGTCCAGGTGACTACGCCACTTCCGGAGTTCGGAAAGATCGGGATCGTGGTCGGCCCCGATGTCAAGTGGAACCTCAACCCACGGGTCAGGGTGATGTTCCCAGACGGGGAGAAGGAGATGCACTTCACCAACCTCCGGAGGGTCGATGAAACGCGGTGATCTCGTTATTCTAGCGAACAGTAACACCTATTTCGAGGGTTCGTACGGTTACGACTTAGGAAAAGAAAACGTCTGGGTTCCCAATGGCACGGTTGGAATGTACTGGGAAGATCCAGACTCACGCGGAGGAAAGTTCGGTGTCATTGTCGAGGGTCGCCTCCTCTGGTTTGACCAACTCGATTCGAGGGTTATCCATGAGACCGGGTGACCTTGCTCGCCTCAAGGACGTCGGCATCCGAAGTGGGGAGATCGTCACAATCGTCAGGGTTCATCCGCCTCGTCCACTTCCCAATGTCTTCGGTTCCTGGACGTGCGTCGACTACCTCCATGACGGGGAGCTCGTGGAAGAGTGTGATTCAAGCTTTCTCGAGGTGATCGAATGCGAGTGAAGAAGGGACAACTGAGACGCTGGCACGAGAATGTGCAAGTCTTCGGCGGTCGGGCATTCCTGACCGTCAGTTCACGGATCATGCGAGATAGGGAAAGGGATGAGCTCGGTTGGGGAGGTCGCGACAGGGGCGAGATCCTCTGGACGATCCTCGAGGACGGGAACCTCGTCGAGGACGTCTCACAGATGGATATTCATGCCAGTAGTGATGCGATCGATGAAACCAGGTGAACTTCGACGGTGGGCAGGCCACAGGTGGGACAATGTCGATGACAAGGTCCATCCCTTCTTGGTCGTCTCTATCGCCGAGGATGGATCCGTCACGGTTATCGACGACGGTCAGGAATTCGTCTTCAGGCACCACGACCTCGAGATGTACTCGGTAGAACTTCAGGAGGCTGATCATGAAACCCGGTGACCTCGTGAGGCTCGACCACCGGATCTTCGGTGAGGACTTCCACAGTAGTTTCGATCCAACGATCGGCGATCCCGTTCTCCTGGTCACAGCCACGAGGGAGATCATGGGCAGTCCCTACATCAACCTCCTCAATACCCACACTGGTGCAGAGTTCGTGGACAAGGCAGAGCACTACAGGCTCGTTGATAGTTAATTGAGAGGCATTCGCACATGGTCGTGACTTTCGATTTCGATGACACCCTCCTCTGGAAGCGGTACGTCCGCGACGAGGACGGGGAGATAGATGAGGTGGTTGTCGATGGTCCCAACCCAGAGGGACTCGCCCTCCTGAAGCGGGCCATCAGTGACGGCCACGAGGTCCACATCGTCACCACCCGTTACGAGAAGATGCGAAACGACACGATCGAGTGGCTTGGGAAGTGGAAAGTCCTCGATGGGATAGAGAAGATCCACTTTACGAACGGCCAGCTGAAGAGGGATACTCTTGCCCGGATCGGTTCGAGTCTTCATCACGACGACGATGAGGAGGAGCTGGAGAACCTACCGCCGGGATGTCGCGGCGTTCAACTGTTCCCACATCCGAGCCAGACAGAGAGGTTCGTGGAGTCCCTAATCCGTCGCCTGGTGAGGGAGAACATTCGAAAATAAAAGTTCCCAGAAGGTGTCCTCCTGGTTCGAAATGAATTAAAGGATCATAGGAGGAAGGAAACATGGAGAACTTCGGAAAGGGTGATCTGGTCCGATTCATCGTCGACCAGCCGTCTGCCTGGAGGCGGACCACCGGTGAGGAGCGCCAGGAGTGGTATCGCCAGCTGGCCGAGGACTGCAAGGCCGGACGGGATGTCCCGTACGATTCCGGAGGGGAATCGAAGCTCGCTCCTCAGGACCACTGGTTGCGTTTCACCGATCCGCTCTGCACGAAACTTATTGTGAATCGGTCTCGGGTGAAGGCGCCCTGTGGTTACGGTTCCCGACCCCACTGCATGGAGGTCACGGATCCGGCCACCGGCCAGACCTTCTTCGTCAGGAAGACCCAGGTCACCCGAGTCAACGGAGGCTGAGGAGTCGCATGAATCTCAAGGTGGTCAAGGATGCCAGGGAGACTGCGGAAGCGTTTGAATGGTTCAGTGATGGAGAGTGGCTCCATCGCTACCCCGAGCCCAAGCGTCCCATCGAGCCCGGTGAGCTCCTCTGGCCCAACAGCAAGGGGAAGCACCTGGGACTCATCGGTCCCATCCTCGTGGTCGGGGTGTCAACCCCTCCCAGACGCTACGATGTCATGCACCGGGGTGAGCTCCTCAACTGGTCAGCTCGACAGCTTGAGAACCACACAAAATTGTCGGAAAATGTTCCCTGAGGGAGGAAGGAATGACGAATCCCTGGCCCATCGCCGGTGACATCATCGTCTCTGACACCAACACCATCCACTTCACTGGGATCGGAAAACGAAAGGACATCCCGGCTGGGACGCTTCTCGCTGTCCTCTACTCCGAGGACCCCCGTCACGGTACGACCTGTCACAACGTGGACATCTACCACCCTGACTGGGGCAAGCGATCCATCGTGCTTGACCGAGACAAGTGGTGGATCCTCGGAAAATAGTTTCAAGAAAGTGTCCCAGAAGGTGTTCTCCTGGTTCGAAAGGAATTAAAGGATCAAAGGAGGAAGGAAATGGTGACCAAGGAAGAGATGGCCCGCTTCACCGAGTCCACCAACTCTCGCATCGAGGAGCTTCGGAGGCAGATCCTCCGTGACGCCGCGGAACAGTTTGGCCCCCGGTTCCAGACGGCGGAGGTCAGCTTCCCCCGCGGTCGGAAGGTCCGGACCCTCCCCGTGGAGGACGTCTGGGCTGACTTCTATTACGAGGGCTCGGGACCCCCTTATATTATCCTCCGCGGCCGGTGCACCCACCCAGAGACCAGTGAGAAGATGACAGTCTTCCTGTCCAGGGTAGGCCGCGCCAACGTCCTGTGACTCACACTCTCACCCCAAGATGAACAACAAGGAGGCAACATGAGCACCATCGACTTCACCCCCACTGCCTACACTGTCAGGAGCCCCGGTGACGGATCCCAGGTCCGCTACGAGGGGGAACAGTGGGACTGGGACATCAGGCGGGCCAAGAGCATCTACGAGGAGCTCGTCACCGACTACCCCGCCCTCGCGGCACTGGTCGTCCCCGACCACTTCGTCCAGGAGTACTGCCGCGGATGTGACTCCGCCTCCTGGTCGGGCACCACCTTCCGGGAGTGGAACGAGGTCTTCCTCGAGCTTGTGAATCGCGCCGTCATCCACTCGAAGTTCAACTGAGAGGAGTCAACATGGAACTCACCCAACGCGTTCTCAATCGTCTTCGTGGTCGTCTGGATATCGTTGTCTGCCATCCCCAGATCGCCGGGGAACTGATCGTCAGGGGTGCCACCAACAACGCGGCTGACTACGGCTGGGACAACATGCCCCCGGAAATGAAGGTCGATCGGTCAGTCTACTGCTGCCAGCCGGTCTGGGATGCGACATCCACCGTCTTCGTCTTTGCGGATGAGGTCACGGTGGTGGATGCTCCTGCTGACATGGTGATCGATGAGATGCTCGACATGCTTTGCGAGGCGGGTCTCGATGAAGCGGTCAACCACCTCGAGGACTTGGACGAGGTCTGGCACGGGGAAGAGGAATGATCGAGGTCGGCCAGCTCCGCCGCTGGACCTGCGCCGGCACGGACCACGGCAAGCTCTTCCTCGTGCTGGAGCACTCTCCCTTCCCGCTCTACACCGGCATGGTGGACGACGGCTGGATCATCATGGAGTCCGGGTGTGAACCTGAGTGGGAGGTCACCGAGCACATCGAGGAGTCCAGCGAGGAGGTGACACAGTGATCGAGCCTGGCCAACTTCGCAGGTGGAAGGAAGACGTCGACGGCATTGCAGGAGACTTCCTTGTCCTGCGATCCCAGGGAAAGTTCTTCCCGATGGGAATGCGCCGTACGGATGGGAAGCAGGACCACTGGGAGATCCTCACGGTGGATGGTCCCATGACCGGATGGAGCGATGAGCTCCTCAACACACTCTCTGAGCCCATCAATGAAGCCCGGTGACCTCCTACAGCCACGCCGGTGGAACATCTACTACGGGACATCGATCAACTACCTCGACGTATGGAACCGCCCTGACGGCACTGATGACTGGCAGGGGAAGTGGGAGCACGGCCAGGTGGGTGTCCTCCTCGAAGGCAGGTACGCTTCCGGTGACATCGACATCGATCCGACGGTTGTGATAATGATCGAGGTCCTCCTCGAGGGAAGGAAGTGCTGGGCGGTGGAGGACGAGGTGGAGGTGTTGAAGTGAAGCCGGGCGACCTCGTCAGGATCGATGGGAACCGACCGATGGAACACGCTGACGGCACGCTCGAATACTACGCAACGAAAGAGACCATCTTCATCGTCGACAAGGTGGAGCTGATCGAGGATCCCCTCGGTCCCACCGGTGACCTCTTCGTCACAGTGGTCAATCCCACGGACGGTGGGAGGTGGGTTATCGATGGGAATGTCCTCATCAAAATAGTTTGAGAAAAGTGTCCCACAAGGTGTTCTCCGTTCTTCCAGTGAATTAAAGGATCAAAGGAGGAAGGAAACAATGCGAACCCGCAATCCCCTTGACACCGCCGCGGACGTGGAGGACGCCAACCTCCGCCTTCCCATCGGCACCCGGGTGAGGACGGCTACCAACCCGAGCCCAGGCACTGTCCGGTGGCACCCATTCGTCTGTGATGCAGGCACTGTTTCGGTGATCGTAGCCTGGGACAACCTTCCGCCTGAGCGGAACACCCACTACGTCCGGACCCGAAGCCTGGAAGTCATCGATGAAGCCCTGTGATCTCGTTCGAGTCCGGATCAGACCTCCGAGAGGAGGGTGGTTCACCCCAAACAATGGAAAGGTCGGAGTCATCATCAGGCCAGGAACGAGGGGACCTATCAAGATCTGGTGGGTGCTCCTCGAAGACGGAAATCAAGTGGGCTTTGAACCAACGAGTCTGGAGGTCATCGCATGAAGGAATGCAAGCACTGTGGAATTGAGTTCGATCCGCACTCTCCACAAAAGCGAAGGGTCGGCGGTCTCATCAACGAGTGTTCCGACTGCGTTGAGGAGCTCGGCACCGAGAAGGCACCCACAACCATCGGGGTCATCTCCGGCGATGGAAAGTCTGGGATGATGACCATGCTCCGCTTCAAGGATGAGGCGAATGCTAGCGCCTACATGAAGGCGTGGCGGCACTCCACCGGTCACAACAAGGGCAAGTCCTGCCAGATGGGTTCCACCACAATCCTCAGCATGGACAGGTTCGGAGCCCAGAAGGTGGGCGAGTTCGGCGGCAATCCTAACCACAAGGGGCACAAGTCATGAGCAACTTCAAGGTAGATCTCATCAATCCGTGGAGCGGTCGAGTTCCAATGAGCAGCGCACCCTGGTTCCTCCCAGGTGAGGCGGCACGAATCGGTCGACACAACTCACGGGTAATGTCTACAGTGACATCTGCAAAGAACATGAAGGGTGCTTCCAACGCACTTCGCAGGCTTGTTGCGCCGCAGAGTCCCAGCGGCTCCCACCCAATCCCTCTTCAGTGGGCAGGAAATCCATGGGAGGCGCCTGTCCTGCTCCTCCTCATGAACCCCTCCTGGGGAGCGGTCGAGGTTGGAAGCACTCCACAGGACCTTCGACTCGAGCACAATGAGGGCGCCAAGAAGATCGAGTCGAATCAAATTCTGCAGTCCCTCCTCGATCGAACGGCACGTGGAGCATGGGATCCGGACTATCCCAACCCGTTCCTTCACCCACTTTGGCGCAAGCACGACAGCTGGCATCCCAGGAATGTCTTCTCCAGTCTTCACCAGGAGCTCACGAACAAGTTTGGTCTCGCTCCTGAGGATGCATGGAAGCGCCTCTCCCAACGTGTCTGCGTCCTGGAGATCTCTCCCTGGGCAAGCCTTGAGTGGACTTCCGGTTGCATTGGTCCCACGGCGAGGTTGTCAGCAGACCTTGCCGACGCTGCACGTCAGGACCCGGAACGAATCGTACTTGTTGGTCGAGGCGCCGATGAGTGGCGAAAGGTCGGATTCCTTGATGTCGACCTCTGTGAGAAGTCCAAGGGGATCCGAAGCCATCAGGTGAAGATCTCTGCCAAGAACTTTCCGAACTCCTACGGTGGTGTCCTGGGTCGTATCGCTCCTTGACCAGGATGACCCCTGTTGAATCGAAAGCTTTCGTATGGTGGTTACCAATGGTTGACTTCGGGTGTGAATCCTGGGTTCACATGTGCTTCGAAAATAATTTTCGACACATGTGACGTTCCAATCGAGCTCAATATGTAATGGGTGAGGAGGGTAGGAACATGGCACTTAAGCCCGAGGAATTGATTGCTCTAGCACCCGAGGCCACAAAGCTGGTCGAGGTTCTCAACAAGGCGCTGAAGAAGGACGCTGACGGAAAGGTCCGGGTCACTGAGGATGAGGCCAAGGAGATCAAGAAGCTTGTCACAGGACTTGCTCTGAAGCTTGCAAAGGAAGCAATCGACTGAGCCTCTACATTGAGGTTCCGGCGGGCCCATTGGGCCCGCCGTTTTCTTTTCAGGAACATGCACACATCGATCGTTATTGTTTCCTCGGAGGCAATGTGATTACGAACGACCAGTTCTGGGAAGTGCTGTCGAGAATTGACGGATCATCTCGGGCAAGAATCAATAGGAAGCCATCGAAGGTTGCTCATGGAAGCGAGCGTGGCCTCATCATTCGAAGCGAGGTCCCATACAACCCAGTACAGATTATGCGTGAGGCGAGTCGACTCGCATTCGAGTCCGGTGTGAAGGACGGCGAGGTGTGGTCACTGGGCAGCGACGGAGCAACGGTGGGCAGCTCGCTTGATGCGTACTCCACAAACTTCTATTGCGCAAGACCAAAGGGCAGTGATGACGGTGATGGGGACAAGTACTGCGCCCTACATGTCCTTGCACAGGTGTGTGAATACGTAAGGAAGAGGAACGAAAGATGAAGCACCTCCGCATTCCACTGATCCTTTCCCTGTCTCTGTTCCCGGGCCACTCATTCGCAGGAGATGGTGACGAAGACGGCAAGGTTGTCTACAAGCAGAAGACCGAGATCGACTTCGAGGACCTCGAGATTGAAGGAATCCTGCAGAAGCCACAGTCTGCCCTCGTACTCGAGCGTAAGAAGGCAAACTTCAACCCACTTGTGAAGCTCAGGACAGACTGGAACGATGAGATGGACCATTCAGTGAATGAGGTGAAGTGATGAAAATCTTGTCATCTCTTCTAAAGGACGAAGAAGGCCAGTCCACCGTCGAGTACATGCTGCTCATCAGCGTGATCGTCATCGCCATCGTCGCAGCAGCATATGTCTTCATTGAACCCTTTAAGCAGGGCGTTCTTGACCTTGCAAACGACGTGAAGAAGATACTTAGTGACGGAAAGATCGGAAGGGTAGGAACAACAAGATGAAGATGACTGAAACTCAGCTCAGGGGTATTGTCAGGCAGGAGATCCTGCGTGAGTACGGATTCATTGAAGCCTCTTACATGGGAAGCGGAAGGTACTGGGAGGCCATCACAGGCATAATCCAGGACATGTTCGGCCCTACTACCGCAGACAGGCTTGCACGAACCGGTGACGACAAGGTGATAGACAAGTATCACACTTTCATGGGCACCCTTCACATGCTTCCAGAGTACAAGACGGTCTGGGAGAATTACAAGACAGCTCAAAGAATGCACGCAAGCATGGACAAGGAATTTGACCGAGCACGTGACATTCGACACCCAGTAGGAAGGGCTTTCAGCAATCTCAAGACCAGGGTGCTTGGTAAGTTTGATGAGCTGGAGAGGACCCTCTCACCTGAGAATAGGGACATCTGGCAGTCAAGCGTTGATGAGATGAGACAGATATTCGTGAAAATGTTCGACAACTGGGAGATGGGAAAGATCACCACAGGCAGAGTTCTTTCTACTCTTGACCCACGAGGTGTTGTCGAGTCACGTAGGCCCGGACGCAGGATCTCTGAGGCCGGTGAGATGTTTGCCGGCAAGGACCTCGAGCAGCTTCAGACGACCGAATTCCTCGCAGCCCTTGAGACTGCCGAGATGGACCTTGAGGATGCAGGTTGCCCGGCTGAGTCTGATGCAAGGGTCATGGCGTTCGAGGCTATGGAGATGATTGACAGTGGCCGAGAGAGGCCGGGATACAGCGTCGCAATGCTCACACCCATCGCTAAAGATGTGATCTCTGCAATCAGGTCATGCAGGCAAATCGATAGGTCCTCTGCAGATCGCATTGCAAATGATCTTGAGTCCGCTCTCTCCAGAGCGCAGGAGCATGATAGATATTGATAGTGGCATCCACCCATAGCTGAAATCCGCAAGCTCCGCCAATGTGCTGTAGTTCACCAAGGGAAGACGCGGTTCACGGATGGGTCAGGTGCTCATTTATCATCAGATAGATAGATAGTAGCATGCCGTATAGAATCACAAAAAGACCGTGCAGGCAGTCTTCCGGCAGGAAGGGTGGTTGGGTTCTTTCCTACACAGATAAGAAAGGAAAGCACCACTCAAATTGCCACACTTCAAAGTCCGGTGCAGAATCTCAGCGTGGCGGGATTGAAGGGCCCTGGTCTGAGGGGGTCAATGAGACCACCTACTCAAAGTACTCAACAGCCACAAGGAATCCATATGAGGATCCAGGTGAGGAGTTTGATTCTGACCCTGACGACCCTGTTGGCCTTGTTCGGATGCACATAAGAGAGATACTCAAGGATAAGATGACAGGAGAATAAAATCTCCTTGAGCTGATTATCATTTCACATGAAAGTATCAGAGCTTGTGGTCGGTGACATTGTTGAGATAGACAAGACAGGTGGAAGAGCAGTCTCCTGGACGGTTCGTGAGGAGACCGAAAAGAGGAGGCTTGACGAGCTTCCGAAAGGATTCGACAAGGAGAGGTGTGAGATTGCCTGGAAGTCCACACCTTCATCGATCCTGTCCATCAAGTACATGACCAACATGCTAAAGAAGACCAAGCTGCCCCTCGAGCGTGAGACAGTTCCAGCAGCAGAGTTCAGGTTCAACCTCCTTGAGCCGGTGTTTCCTTACTCATTCAAACGGGTTGTTTGTACCTCATCTCCAGCGGTCTATCTTGGTACAACTGTGCTCCCATATGTTAGCTTTGGGGTCAAAAAGCATCACACGATGCTCATAGATGGCAAGGTTTGCCTCTACAGGGGATCAGATGTGAGGCTTCTGCGTAAGGTCTGCGTAGAGTGACCCTGGTGTTACCCTGTGTGAGGTTAGCCAATAAACCATATTACCTCCTGAAAATCGAGTAATCAGGGGATAACGCTGCAGGCTGTGTAAAAGTTCTGGTTCCTCATTACACTTTTGTATGACAAAGAACACCACAGTCATCGAAGCCTCTCAGGAACGTGTCCTCCTCTTTGACGGAGGGATGGGAACCCAGATTCACACGTTCGACCTCCCCCTCTCGGCATACAGGGGTTTGGAGAACTGCTCTGAGATCCTCAACATCAGTCGTCCTGATGTGATTCAGAAGATTCACGAGAGGTACTTCTCTGCAGGCTCTGACATCGTTGAGACCAACACATTCGGTGCGTCTCCGTGGGTCCTGTCTGAGTTCGGCCTCCAGGACCAGGTCCATGAGATCAATGTGGCTGCCGTCCACCTTGCGAAGGAAGCGGCTCTAAAGTTTACCACAGAGGCGAGGCCTCGATTCGTAGCTGGCTCTATCGGTCCTGGCACCCGACTTCCATCCCTTGGCCACATCACCTGGGATGAGATGTTCGCAGGATACAAGAAGCAGGCACACGCCCTCATGGCAGGAGGGGTTGACCTCATCATCATTGAGACCTGCCAGGACCCACTCCAAAAGAAGTGTGCTGTCGCTGCCGTGATGGAAGTCTTCAAGGAGCTTGGCAGACGTGTTCCGGTCATCGTCCAAGTCACCATCGAGACGACCGGCACGATGCTTCTTGGGACAGACATCTCGGCCGCTGCAACTATCCTTGACCCCTATGACATCGATGTGATTGGCCTCAACTGTGCCACTGGTCCACTTGAAATGGCCTCACACGTGAAGTGGCTCACAAGGAACTCCCGATTCAGCGTAAGCGTACAGCCAAACGCAGGATTGCCGCAACTGGTCGATGGCCGAACATGCTATCCTCTTTCTCCAATTGAGCTTGCTGAGTGGCACACCAGGTTTGTCAAGGAGGACGGAGTCAGCATTGTGGGCGGTTGCTGTGGAACTACACCGAGTCACATCAAGGCGGTGAGCGAGTCAATCATCGGAATGAAGCCACGAAAGAGGCACATCGACTTCGTCCCGTCTGCAGCTTCACTCTATAGTCCGCAGCCCCTGAAGCTTGATGCCGATGTGCTTGCGATCGGTGAGAGGACCAATGCCAATGGCTCTCGACAGTTCAAGCGCCTCCTTGACTCTCAGGACTGGGACGGCATGGTTGGGATGGCGAAGCAGCAACTCAAGACCGGAAGTCACGCCATCGACGTTTGCACAGCATTCGTCGGCAAGGACGAGAAGTCCGACATGTCTGAGCTCATCTTCCGACTGAACACGGCGGCTCAAGGCCCAATCGTGGTCGATTCCACCGAGGTGCCTGTCCTCGAGGCTGCGTTGAAGCGAATCGGTGGAAAGGCCATCGTCAACTCCATCAACCTCGAGGACGGCGAAGAGAAGCTCGACCAGATCGTTGCTCTCTGTAGAAAGTACGGCGCTGGTGTCATTGCCCTCACCATCGATGAGGATGGCATGGCAAAGACGGCAGAGAGGAAGCTTCAAATTGTCGAGAGGATCTATGACCTCGCTGTGAATCGCGGTGGGATGAATCCAGAGGACATCCTCTTCGATCCGCTCACGTTCACGCTTGCTACAGGCAATGAGGACGACCGGAAGCTGGGGCTGAAGACGATCCAGGGAATCAAGCTCATCAAGGAGCGGTTCCCAGAGTGTGGCATCGTCCTCGGTCTCTCCAACATCTCATTCGGCTTCAAGCCCGAGGCACGCCAGGTTCTCAATTCGGTCTTCATGCACTTCGCCAAGGAAGCCGGCATGACCGCCGCAATCATTCACGCTGACAAGATCGTTCCCCTCCACAAGATTCCAGAGGACCAGAAGAACGCATGTGAGGAGCTAATCTTCGATCACCGGCACGAGGGGCACGATCCACTTCAGGTGTTCCTTGCCCTGTTCGCTGAGGTCAAGGAGGCGAAGCCGGTCAGGCAGGTTGACCTTCCTGTTGAGGAAAGATTGAAGGAGAGGATTGTTGACGGCAACCGAAACGGAATCGAGGCAGACCTGACCGAGGCACTGTTGAGTCATTCTGCCCTCGACATCGTCAACACAATCCTGCTTGATGGCATGAAGACCGTTGGTGACCTCTTCGGTTCTGGCCAGATGCAGCTTCCATTCGTCCTCCAATCGGCTGAGACCATGAAGGCGGCGGTCTCGTTCCTTGAGCCCCACATGGAGAAGAAGGACGGGCCTGCAAAGGGAACGATGGTGTTGGCGACCGTGCGAGGAGACGTCCACGACATCGGGAAGAACCTGGTCGACATCATCCTCAGCAACAACGGCTATCGTGTCGTGAATCTTGGAATCAAGCAGCCCATTGACCAGATCATCAAGGCGGCGAAGGAGCACAATGCTGACGCCATCGGAATGAGTGGACTCCTTGTGAAGAGCACAGTCATCATGAAGGAGAACCTTGAGGAAATGCGCCGTCAAGGAATCAGGACACCTGTGGTGCTTGGTGGTGCCGCACTCACGAGGTCCTATGTTGAGGAAGACTGCACTTTGGCATATGGTCGACGCGTAGAATACGCAAAGGACGCATTCTCCGGCCTCAGGTTCATGGAACGCCTGAAGGATGGTGAGCCAGACGACACACAGCCGATTGCCAGGAAGGCTCGGCGGCCTGTCCCATTCGATCCTCGAGATTCTGAGGCGATTCTTGAGATTCCTCCGTTCATGGCTCCCACAGGCACGAAGGTCGTTGAGCTGAAGTTGGATGCGATAGTGCCTTACCTGAACACAGATGTCCTGTTCAAACACCAGTGGGGATTCCTCCGAAAGAACCTCAGCATAGACGAGCATCAGGCCCAGCTCAAGAATGTTGCCACACCGAAGCTCCGTGAAATGCTGAGCATTGCAAACAGCGATAGGTCCATTCAGCCGAAGGCGGTGTACGGAAGCTTCAGGGTTGAAAAGGACGGTGATTCCCTGATCTTCGAGGACGGCACCAGACTGGATTTCCCGAGGCAGGGAAGGGAGGAAGGTCGAGGCCTGTGCCTTGTAGACTATCTCAATAGCGTTGACACTGTTGGCCTTATGGCTGTGACCGTCGGAGACAGACTGTCAGGAGCCACTCGAAGACTGTATGAGGAGAATCGGTACACTGATTACCTGTACCTTCATGGTCTTGGCGCTGAGGCAACCGAGGCGACTGCCGAGTACATGCACCGCGCAATCCGTGAGGAGTGGGGAATCAGCAGGAAAGACTCACCTAACATTCCTGATTTCTTCCATAAGAAGTACCAGGGATGTAGATACTCGTGGGGATATCCTGCAGTTCCTGACATGTCGGATCAGAGAAAGGTTCTCAAGCTTCTTGAGGCTGATCGGATCGGAATTTCGATGGATGAAGATGAACAGTTGCACCCTGAGCTTTCAACATGTGCCATCATCCTTCACCACCCACAGGCGCACTGGTTCAAGACTTAATTTGCGAGAAAGGTGTCATTGTTGACCAGTGTTGATTAATAGATCTATGTGGAGGCAAGGAAAATCATGGAAACCCTGAACACTATCACCACCAACTGGACCACCCTCTCCAACGCCACCATCGACTGGTCCCCCACGGCCGGCCCCATCTGGCTCCTCGGGACGACCATCGTCATGGCGGTCTACGGTGCATTCGCCCTGGCCCACATCTCCCGCCAGGAGGCCGCCGAGCGGCGCAAGGAGACCTACCTCGCCGCTCAGAAGGTTGCCGCTCGCCGTCGCAACCTCATGGAGACCCAGGGCTACATCGACACCCGCAACTTCTGATGGGAAACTACGAGCCTCGGATCCCCAGGGCCGGTGAGATCTGGACGGTTACCGTGGCAATGCGTCTCCCCAGTCGAAAGGTGGAGGCCCTCCGAATCCACCCAGGCGATCCCATCGTGGTCCTCGATCTCATCGAGATGAGCGATCCCACCGTCGTGGTCCTCCGAGTCCTCGTGATGGAGGAGGTCCACGAGATCTACGTCAACCTCTCCAGCATCATGCCAATCGGAGCTCACCGTGTCCAGGTCCACCCGTCACAAGCTGAAGGCCACCACACTCAAGCGGATCGAGACTTTCCGTCTACTCCGTGGATTTGACCGGGCTGCCCACTTTGCCGCCGGTGGGACCCCTGCCGACTGGCGTGGGACCCATGACATCCGACCGGACGAGGCGAAGGAGAACGACAAGTACCTCTGTCGAGAGGAGATCCCCGAGGAGGAGTGGGAGGAGGACGAGCGATGAAAGCAGGTGACATTCGCAAGTGGGTCAACAGACCTCCGCCGGGAACTGTGGGTCTCACATTCGTCCTGTTGAACGAGCTTCGTGACTACGGGGGAAACTACTACTACTGGTCCTGTCTCACTGAGAATGGAGTTCGTGAGTTCAACGGAGACCTCATCAGGATCGGCTCTATGCCGCTGCGAGAAGAGTCGAATGATAAACCCAGGTGACCTCGTCAAGATATCCCATCGGTTCTACAAGGGAATCATCGGGCACTCCCCTCTGGTGAAGGACGAGATCAGTCGTCCCGCCATCATCATCCCCGGAAACAGTGTCATGCTCTACCTCGGCTTCGACGGACCCTGGAGCGACATCAAGATGCAGAACATGGCAAGGGTCATGTGGAGAGATCAGGAGATGGTGGTGGTGGAGGGCTGTATCATTCCCGTGGACGAATATGAAGCCGGGTGATCTCATCCACTTTGCGTGGCCGGATGATCTCGCCCAGATCAGTGCACATCCCGACTGGGACATTCCCAAGGTTGGCCTCTTCCTGGAAGTCACAGCTCATCGTCCAGGTGATGAAAAGTTTGGCGATGAGTGGTTAGTATTGCACAACAGCGAACGATGGTCGATCCCCAGCAAGTGGTGCCGCCCACTCAAGGTTTAGCATGAACAACATTCGTGAAGTCTTCCTGCGACACAAGTGGTCGATTGTCAGGATCTACTCCTACGTTCTAATCTCCCAGTTGATTATCCTCGTAGAGCCCTGGCTTCTCGGCCGGGCCATCGATGGTCTCCTCGCTGGCACCTACACCTACGTCTGCCTGCTCCTCTCGGCCTTTCTCCTCGAGAGCACCTTCATCTACAAGCGGATGGTCCTCGACACGAATGTCTACCTGCAGATCTACAACGAGATCATCCTCGACTACCTCCGGAGGAACAAGGACGCCCCGGCATCCACACGGGTGGCGAGGACCGACATGGCCTACTCCATCGTCGCCTTCGTCGAGAACGACCTACACTACTTCATCGTCTCTGCAATGACGGTGATCGGTACCCTCTTCTTCATATACGCAGGAAGCATCCCGGCTGGGATCGTTGTCACACTCAGCGTGATACCTACCCTACTCATCACCAAGAAGTTCTATCGCAAGATTGGACAGGCGAACAGGGTAGGAAACGACCACTACGAGCAGAAGGTCGACTTCATCCAGTCGTGCGACGATGCGAGGATCGAGAAGTTCTACAGGCGGAGGAAGAAGATCATCACGGCGGCCTCCACCCTCCAGGGAAAGAACTGGGCTGGACTCAGTGCCTCAAGGGCGACATTCCTCATCCTCGCCATCGTCGTCTTCACCCATGATAGGCTCGGCCTCACTCAGGGAGAGTCGGTCACGATGTACTCCTACGTGAGCCAGTTCCTCGGCTCCCTACTCTCAATCCCCATCGCTGTGGATGTCATCACTCGAATGAAGGACGTCATCCGCAGGCTCAAGGAGAACGAATGAAAGCCTGGCACATCTCCGACACACACATGAACCACGACCAGCTCGTAATTCCTGAGGGCATCGACACCGTCATCCACTCCGGGGACGCCTCGAACTGGAAGGACCCTTACCGCAACGAGTCCGAGCTTCGAGCGTTCATCGACTGGTTCGCCACCCTTCCGATCCCCAACAAGGTCTTCGTCCCAGGAAACCACGACACGTCCCTTGAGAAGGGTCTGATCACCCGTGAACTCATCGAGCACCGTGGGATCCATCTCCTCATCAACGAGGAGGTGAACATCGGTGGACTCCGAATCTGGGGCTCCCCCTTCACGCCGCGCTACGGTGACTGGTCCTACATGCGTGACCGCGGCACCATCAACCGGATCTGGGACACCATCCCGGAGGGCCTCGACATCCTCATCACCCATGGTCCACCGTACGGCGTCCTCGACGCCACCTACGACCATCACAACAAGGTGGAGCTCGTCGGATGTTCCGCCCTCCGGAAGCGGGTCGCCAAGGTCCCTCCCAGGTTCATGCTCTTCGGTCACGTCCACTCCACCCATGACATCCGGAACGCCGGGACCCGAACCGTGAGTGAACTTCCCACCGTCTTCTCCAACGGTTCCTGTTGCGATGACGGGAAGATGGGTATGGTGACGAGCCACGGCAACATCCTGGAGATCCCATGCACGAAGGTCTGAGACTCCAGTACCTCCCACACGAGAACGAGGAGCTCAAGGACCTCGTGGATGACCTCCTCATCCACATCAGGAATGCCCCCTGCCTCGTCGCCCACCCAGGAGAGTTCACCTACGAGTGCAGGGTAGAAAGACTATGCCGAGTCTGCCAGTGGCGAGTGGATGTCGCTAATGAACTTCAACAGGAATGGGGCGTCAAGCTTTTCAAATGAAACCCGGTGATCTCGTCAAGATTGTCCACTCATCCGAGGCGAAAATCGATGACGATATCCTCGGTCACACCGGAGTGATCGTCGAACCCGTCACGCTCGATGACGGCCATCCCATCAACAGTTGGTGTGACTGGTGGGTCCTGATCGATGGTGAGATGCAACCCTGGGCGGAGGAGAACCTGCGTCTTGTAAATGACGGCAATGATGGTTATCATAACATCAAGGAGAACCCATGAGCCAGGACATTGAGATCGATCCCGATTCTCGAACTATCACGTATTACGAGAAGCCGACCGTGGAGTCGATCAAGGAACACCTCGATGCGGGTGGTCTGGCAATCGGTGTGGGTCAGGCAAGGGCCCTCCTCGATGAGATTGATCGTCTTCGGAAGCTTGTCCCGCCTGAGACCGAGCGTGGTCCCGGTTTCGTTGGGCAGGGGAGCTGGTCGGTCTTCGCGGAGAAGGTGGTGGAGGAGAGGGATGCTGCCCGTGAGGGTATGAAGCAACTTCTCGAGGAGAAGATTGAGTTTCGGGATGAGCTGAGTTCTCTCTGTGAGGAGATTCGTATCCTGAAGGAGGAGAACGATGAGCTGAGGGATGAGCTGGAGCAGCTCAGCGACATGGTCTCTGCCAAGAAGGAGCACTCTAACATCCAAGAGCTTCTAAGGGAGAACAGCGAGCTCCACAGGGTCAATGCCGGCCTACAGGAGGAAGTGACACGATGCGGCACACTCCTCGCGGCGAAGAAGGAGCACACCAACACCCACTTCAACGACAAGGACAACTTCGTCGGTGTGACAGGGTATGGGCAGTTCAGCCTAAAGCAGGTCGACAAGGATCGTTGGGAGATCCACATGCTCAACGAGAAGGTGACCCTATATAACAAGAAGGGACACCGGGTTCGAGGACATCACAACTACGATGGAGATTGGTAATGGGAAGAGGCAAGGCATTCCGGCGCAGCAAGACCGAGGCTAAGAAGGCCCGTGCAAAGGTAATCCTGCGGAAGCTGGGGTACAGCGAGGAGGGGCTGGAGAAGCGGGCAGGTCGATTCGTGGAGTCAAGGATCGGCTGTGACTGTCACCTCTGCCAGAATCCTCGACGGCTCTACAAGGGGAAGAACTCCGCCACCCTCACCCTAAAGGAGTACCACGCGTGGTTGGAGCGGGGTGACGAGGAGCTTCCGCAAAATAGTTGAAGTTTGTTCCCTCCGAAGGTGTCCTCGGTTCACAGAATGAATTAAAGGATCATATCAAGGAGGAAACAATGACCGACTTCACCACCATCCGAATCCCCCAGGCCTCGCCCGAGGAGCGCGCCACCGTTGTCGCCGCTTCAAAGCAGTTCGGCACCCTGCATCCAGAGCGTTGGGCAATCCGTGGGAAGGTTGTCGCGACGAGTGAGGACGAGGACGGGAAGCTCTGGGCGGAAGTCCGGCTCGAGTGGGTCGGTGCTCGCTAAATGAAACGCCTTCAAGGGAGCCAATCATGACAAACTTCACCAACGATGGCGAGTCTCAGATCTTCACTCACGCTGGCTGGCAGGTTCGAATCTGGCCCGCCCACTGGACCAACCGAATCGACGTGACGTCCCCCTTCTCCGGTGCGGATGTCGAGATCAGTGCAGACGGCATCTGGGTCAACGGGGTCTCCTCGGGAACCTGGCACGACGGACCCCGGGCCTTCACCATCCCCTGGCCCGTGATCGAGGCAATCATCGAGGCCAGACGAATCGTCGGTTGAACACTTCTCTCGCTCCACCATTTACGTGGGAACCCAATGACCAACAACGACATCCTCACCAAGGCCCTCAACCAGCCCATCCTCGCCATCGAGGGCCTCGAGCAGGGGAGTGAGAAGATCTTCTTCCGGATGATGACCGGCAACCTCATCCTCCACCACGAGCAGGATTGCTGCGAGTCCGTTGGTGTGGAAGACTTTGAGGGTGACTCCTCTGACCTCGTCGGCCAGGTTCTCCTCTATGCCGAGGAGGTCGTCAACGGAAAGGGAGAGCTTGAGACCGGTGGTGAGCCTGAGTACTCCGAGTCTCTCACCTGGACGTTCTACAAGTTCCGGACCACAAGCGGAGACCTCTGGGTCCGCTGGCTCGGTGAGTCCAACGGCTACTACAGCGAACGGGTCACGGTGACCTGGGAGCCCCTCAACGAGATGGAGAATTGAACCTGTGAAGTGGTGGGTCTATGTGCTGAGATCTGTTCAAGGACCACACTACGTCGGTTGCACCAACTGTCCCCAGCGAAGGATCAGGCAGCACAATGGTGAGATTCGTGGTGGGGCAAAGTCAACAGTAAGGTCGCGGCCATGGAGAATGGTGATGATCTACGGCCCGTACCCAAACAGGTCAGAGGCTCAGAAGGCTGAGTATGCCCTCAAGCACAGCAAGAGGGGTGAGGCTCGAACGAGGTGGAGCGTTGCTGACTCCGATCGGTGTGTGACCTCCGATGAGGCTGCGTCCCTTCTGAGAGAATTCGAAGAAAAGTTGTCGTGAAGGTGTCCTCTAGGTCCAGAGTTGATTAAAGGATCTATGTGGAGGCAAGGAAAGGAATGGACAACACCCCTGAAACCATCGAGCTCCGGCGCCGGTACGCCGCCCTTCGCAACGAGGCGGTCCGCTGGGGTGACAAGGCGGACGACTTCACCGCCTACACGATCACCCAGGTGATGGAGCGGTCCCAGGTGCAGACAACCGGCCCGAAGGACTACGTGGAGTTCGCCTTCCACCGCGTTCATCGCCTCCGCGGAGCACGCTGTTGCCCCAAGGCGCACTGGATCCAGTGCGCCTGCCACGAGGCCTTCACCTGCCCCGAACACGGCGAGAAGCACATCGGCACCCATGACTGAGGAGAACACCATGAAGAACGCAATCTTCCACGCCTACGAAAGGCTCGACTACCACACCCACGGGGCGGCTGAAATGCTCCTCGTCGGTGGAGTCGGTGCGGCCCTCGCAATCTCCCTCTACTTCATCCTCGCTGGTGCCTTCTACGGCTACCTCCAGCTCTTCTCCCTTCTCTCCGGAGGCCTCTGATGCGCACCTCCTTCCTCGATGACCCGAACTTCCTCCTCAAGGCTGTCGGTATCATGGTCTTCGTCCCACTTCTCGGGGTCATCCTCACAGCCTGCTTCTCTGGGCAGCCTTTGAATCCTCAGGACGACAACGGCTGGCGTGAGGTCACCCCTCCGCGCCCGGACCTCCAGTGCTGGGTCCGATGGAATCGTCCGGAATCCGCAGTCTGTGTCCAGTCTCTCACCTCCACCCACGGAGCCTCCCAATGATCGCCATCCTCATCACTCTCTTCGCCTGTACCGACAACCAGCGCTCCAAGGCCTTCGGCGGCACCATGGAGATCAAGGTCCCATGTGACCAGTCGGTCTTCGACGTCACCTGGAAGGGTGAGAACCTCTGGTACGCCACCCAGCCGGCACGCTCTGACTGGCGTCCGGAGGCCAAGCGCTTCGTGGAGTACTCCTCCTACGGTCTCATCGAGGGTGAGGTTGTCCTT
>Ga0315909_10003017_pt1 | contig 20930 bp, 21 predicted proteins | sample LakEriMetagenome_11_FD_203527 | JGI IMG/M metagenome (GOLD analysis project Ga0315909, IMG submission 203527) | Freshwater fungal communities from buoy surface, Lake Erie, Ohio, United States - Buoy 2 MA125 | ecosystem: Environmental > Aquatic > Freshwater > Lake | place: USA: Lake Erie, Ohio... | reverse complement strand
CACGAGACGCACTCGCTGTCGAAGAAGCTGCGCCCTCCGGGACTCACCTTGGAGTCGAAGCCGCGGCCGACGATGGTGAGTGCGAGCGTGCCCTGGATCTCATCACATGCGCGCACGCAACGGCTGCACACGATGCACTTGGACTCGTCGAAGGCGAAGTAGGGGTTGGAGGCATCGGTCGGCGCATCGAGATGGTTCTCGCCGTCGTAGCCGTAGCGCACCTCGCGCAGTCCGACCACTCCCGCCATGTCCTGGAGCTCGCAGTCGCCGTTGGCCGGGCAGGTGAGGCAGTCGAGCGGGTGGTCGGAGATGTAGAGCTCCATGACGTTGCGACGCAACTCCTCGACCCGCGGGGTCTGGGTGCGCACGACCATGCCCGGCTCGCACGGGGTGGTGCACGAGGCCGGGGTGCCCTTCTTGCCGTCGATCTCGACAAGGCAGAGACGGCAGGAGCCGAAGGGCTGGAGGGAGTCGGTGGCGCACAGCTTGGGCACCCCCACGCCGGCTTCGGCCGCCGCGCGCATGACCGAGGTGCCCACGGGGACCGTGACGGGGATCCCGTCGACGACAACACCGATGCTCTCGGGGGACGTGGACGCCGGGGTGCCGTAGTCGGGCTCGTGGAGCAGGGTCATGGCGTCACCTCGGGAGAGCGGTGGAAGTCCTCAGGGAAGTGTGCCAGAGCACTGCGCACCGGCAGGGGCGTGAGGCCGCCCATGGCACACAGCGACCCGTCGGTCATGGTGGTGCAGAGATCCTCGAGCAGGACCAGGTTGCGGTCGCGGTCGATGCCGGCGGTAATCCGGTCGATGACCTCGACACCTCGAGTGGAGCCGATGCGGCAGGGCGTGCACTTACCGCACGACTCGGCCGCGCAGAACTCCATGGCGAAGCGCGCTTGTGCCGCCATGTCGACTGTGTCGTCGAAGGCCACGATGCCGCCGTGGCCGAGGAGGCCTCCTGCGGCGGCGAGCGCTTCGTAGTCCATCGGCACGTCGAGCGTGTCCGCGGGGAGATAGGCGCCCAGCGGCCCGCCCACCTGCACGGCGCGCAGCGGTCGACCCGATCGGGTGCCCCCGCCGTACCCCTCGACGAGTTCGCCGAGCGTCACGCCGAAGGCGAGCTCCACGACGCCGCCTCGGGCGATGTTGCCGGCGAGCTGGAAGACCTGGGTGCCGCGCGAGCGCTCCATGCCCAGCGCCTGGTAGGCGGCGGCGCCGTCGGCCATGATGCCGGGTACGGCAGCGAGCGTGAGCACGTTGTTGACCAGGGTCGGCTTGCCGAAGAGACCCTGAAGGGCAGGAATGGGGGGCTTGGGTCGCACCATGCCGCGCTTGCCCTCGAGGCTCTCGAGCATGGCGGTCTCTTCGCCGCAGACGTAGGAGCCCGCGCCCTCGACGACCCTGATGTCGAACCCGCGGCCGGAGCCCATGACATCGGGCCCGAGCCAGCCGTCGACGCGGGCAATGTCGATGGCCGTGCGCAGGGTCGCGATGGCATCCGGGTATTCGGAGCGGACATAGATCAGGCCCTGTGTCGCCCCCGTGGCAAGGCCCGCGATGGCCATGCCCTCGAGCAGAGTGAAGGGGTCGCCCTCCATGAGCATGCGGTCCGCGAACGTGCCGCTGTCGCCCTCGTCCGCGTTGCAGCAGACGTACTTTTGGTCCGCCTCTGCCTCGAGAACGGTGCGCCACTTGATGCCTGCGGGGAAGCCTGCTCCCCCGCGTCCGCGCAGGCCGGATGCGAGTACGTCGGCGACGACATCCTCGGCCGGGATGCCGACCGCGCGCTCGAGCCCGCGCAGGCCGCCGTGCGCGCGGTAGTCGTCGAGATCGAGGGGATCGATGACGCCAACGCGCGCGAAGGTGACGCGCTGCTGAGACGCGAGCCACTCGATCTCGTCGACGAGGCCGAGTGACAGGGAATGCTCAGCGCCTTCGGTGAGCCCGCCGTCGAGGAGTCCGGCGACATCCCGCACCGCGACCGGGCCGTAGCCCACGCGCCCAGCCGGGGTCTCGACCTCGACGAGAGGCTCGAGCCAGAGCATGCCGCGCGAGCCATTGCGCACGACCTCGGCATCGATTCCGCGTTCGCGCAGGCCCGCCTCGATCGCGAAGGCGACCTCATCAGCGCCGACCGAGCGCGCAGCGCTGTCGCGGGGGACGTAGACGCGAATCATGCGCGCACCTCCTGCGCGCGGGCGACGGCTTCACGGATGCGCTCGACGTCGCAGCGACCCAGGAGTCGTCCATTGACCATGGCCGCGGGCCCGAGTGCGCAGTTGCCCAGGCAGTAGACGGCGGACACCTCAACACCGTCAGCCCGGTCCCCGAGCGGGACGCCGTACGCCGCCTCGAGGTCATGGACGAACTGACGCGAGCCAACCGACTGGCAGGCCTCGGCCACACAGACCTGCACGTGCACCTCGGGCGGGGGCGACTGACGCAGATCGTGGTAGTAGGTGAGGACACCGACGACCTCAGCGCGGGAGACGTTGAGCTCTCCGGCGATGAGGTCGACCGACTCATCCGGCACCCAGCCGAAGACCTGCTGGATGCGCTGCAGGGCAGGCAGGATGAGTCGCTCGGCGGCTGGCAGGGATCGCAGGGCGCTCGCGCCGGCATCCACCGACCACGCCTGGTGACCGGGCACCTGGCACCACCCTTCATCGCCGACAACCCCAGGCCTCAAGGGTAGGCCACGCCAGCGTGCATAGGGAGAGCTCGCGCGACGGCGGATTCAACGTTCCACAGTGTGGAACCACCGGTAGAGCACGGCGCTCTTCTGTGGTCCACCCCTAGGCTGAGGCGTCCACCTGCGAAGGGGAAGCCATGGCCTCGACCGATCGGCGCCGCGTGCTGCGGTGGCGCGACGGGGTCGTCGATGCCGGCCCCGACGCGCTCGCCATCGAGGAGCCGCTGGAGATCGAGGTCGACGGAGTCTCGGTCTCGACGACGATGCGCACCCCCGGGCACGACATCGAGCTCGCACTCGGGTGGCTCGTGGCCGAGGGCGCGCTCACGTCCATCGACGACCTCGTCGAAGCCAAAGAGTGCTTCGAGCACGTCGATGACGATCCGGAGCAGGTGCGCCGCATCGTGCAGGTGACCACCCGGAGCAAGGTGCCTGTAGAGCCGAGACTTCATGCGACATCGAGTGCATGCGGGGTGTGCGGTGCCGATCTCATCGCGATGACCCAGCGCACCTGCCACTGGCCGCTCAGCGAAGACGTCACGACCTTCGACGTCGCCCACGTGCTGCGCCAGCCCGAGGCGTGCCTTGCCGCACAGCGAGGATTCGCCGCAAGTGGAGGCCTGCATGCCGCGGCAATCTTCACCTCCGAGGGCAAGCTCCTCTGCCTACGCGAGGACGTCGGTCGACACAACGCCGTCGACAAGGTGATCGGCTGGGCACTCCAGGAGCGGATGCTGCCGATGCGCGGTCACGCGCTCCAGGTGAGCGGTCGCGCGTCGGCTGAGCTCGTGCACAAGGCCGTGATGGCCGGCGTACCCCTGCTCGCGGCGGTGTCGGCGCCCAGCACTCTCGCGGTCGACCTCGCCCGTGAGAGTGGGCTCACGCTCGTCGGTTTCGTCCGCGACGGGTCGCTCAATGTGTATGCCGGCGCTGAGCGCCTTGGCCTGGCGAACTAGCCCCTCCGGGACCAAACACCCGGCAATCGATGCTTACGGGGCCCTCTAACCCTCGATAGCCGGGTTGTTCGCGCACCATGTCAGCGTGAAGTCAGCACGACTGATGCAGTCGAGGTGACGCCGCACCGAAGTCTGCGAGAACCACGCGCCGGTCCTGTCAGGAACCCACAGGAGACTCGAGTACGTCCCTCGTCGTCACCACGGTCGCAAACTCGCCGTGCAGATTAGCCGCCGTGACGCGCGAGATCTCCTCGGCCGGGATGACACTGCCGTCCGGCGCCACTCGGTCGAAGGTGTGGGTCGCATCGATGACGAAGGTCACGTCGTAGCTCAGGTTGCCCGCCATGCGCGCCGTCGTCTCGCAGCAGTGGTTGGTGGTCACGCCGCAGATGGTGAGGCGCGTGACCCCGCGTTCGGTGAGCCATTGGTGAAGATCCGGATCGCCGTAGAACGCGGAGTTGACGCTCTTGGTGATGAGGACGTCGCCCACGATCCCGTGGTCGGTGATGAAGGCGCGCAGGTCGTTGCCCGGCTGGCCGGGACGCAGCGGTGATCCGGGCGACGTCGAGTCGTGTCGGACGATGACGACGGGGCGACCCGCGGCTCGCCACGCCCCGATGAGCTCGGCGATGTGGTCCTCGCAGGCCGGGTTGTCGCGCCGCCCCCATGCGGGGTCGTCGAATCCCTGCTGGACGTCGATGATGACAAGTGCGTGATGCGGATCCGCGGTAAGCGCCACGTGGCGAGGCTACCCTCCGGGGATGCACGTCGAACTCGCCCTTGATGTCAACGACCCTGCGCGCATGATCGCCTTCTGGTCCCAGGTCCTGGGATACGCCGTGGAGGACGAAGGTCGCTTCGATGCACCAGACCGCGTCTACTGGTCGCTGGTCGATCCCGCAGAGCGCGGGCCGCGCCTGGTCATCCAGCGTGTGCCGGAGCCGGTCGCGGCCAAGACGCGCGTGCATATCGACGTGCACGTGCCCGATATCGAGGCCGCTGCGCAGGCCGCTGTCGGCCTCGGGGCCACGCGCATCGACTCCGAGCCCGTCACCGAGGTCGGCGCGGCCTGGATCCGGCTCGAGGACCCGGAGGGCAACATCTTCTGCTTCGTGCGCGAGCGCCGACCCTGAAGGCGCCAGCCCACCCACTCATGCCCGAACTTCGGGACAAAAGCGTCGCCCAAGGGCACTTTCGTCCCGAAGTTCACGACTCTGGGTGCGACGCCTGTCGGGCTGGGCCGGGCGCGACACTTAGCACTCGAGGGTGCTTGTCTGCCAGGCCCCTTGTGGCGCAGTCTTCCTCCATGGGCATCGAGGTCTCGGCCTTCGCAGGCAAGGATCGCAGTCTGGCGGGCTTCATCCTCTCGGGTCGCTGGCCCGACACCACGCGCGAGTGGACGCAATTCCTCGCCATCGCTGTGCGCTTCGCGGCGATGCCGGGTCTCCTGCCGACGACGACCGTCTTCCGCGCCGTCGAGGAGCTGCCCGAAGAGCCCGAGCCCGATGTCGTCGGTCTCGTGACCGCCGCGGGCCCGGTGCTCGGTAACGGCGCCCCGCGCCCCGGCCAGTTCGCGGACCCGCAGCCGGCCGCGCTCATCGTCTTGCACCCACCCATGGAGACGCGTCCGTCCACACCGGAGGCGGAAGGCGCGGCCTCGGGCTGTGTGCTCCTGCCCGGCATCCCGCATCTCGGCCTCGATCACCGCGCGGGATGGGTGGAGGCCGAGGCCGATGGCACGGTGACGCGCCTGCTCAGCAGGGTGAGTGTTGACCTCGGCGAGGATCCCGACATCGCGGTCCTCGCCACGCTGTGCGCCTGACTGTCAGGCTGCCTGGCCGCTCCCGGAGTCGCCGCTTCCCGACACGTAGATGAGTTCGATGCGCGGCAGCGACTGGAGGAAGTCGAAGAAGGGTACGGCTTCCACCAGCGGCAACTTCGCGTCGGCAAAGGTGTCGTTGACCGCCGGCTGCGGGCGGAACCACTCTGCCGGATCCTCGGCCGCCGCAGCCATGTAGTTGACCCAGGCCTGGTTGTGGGCGAGGTAGGCGTCCTGCGCGTCTAGCAGTTGCGTGTGCCAGGGCATGATGAGGAGTCCAGCGACGAACCCGCCCGCGTCGGCGATCGCCACCCCTCCACGCTCGGCGACATCGGACAGCTCGGCGCTCAACTGCTCGCGCTCCTCATCGGTGAGGTTCTCAGTGTCGTACGCCGACAGCACCTCGTCGAACTCTGCCTGGGTCGCCATCATCGCCATCTCGGACTGCTCCACCGCGCTCACGAGGTTGTCCGCCTCTAGCGACCGCAGCGCCAACTCCCCCGCGACGACGACATTGGCAAGGGTGATGAGTACGAGCGCGACCAGACCCAGCGTCCACGCGACCCAGGCGGGCACACCACGGCTCGGTCGCTCGGCGCCGGTCTCCAAGACCTCCTGGCTCACGAGGCCATCTTGGGCTACGGCTACCTTTGCTCGCATGTCGGCTGCCCCGGAGACCGCAGTGCCCGCATGGCGCGCGGCCTACGACGCCCGGGTCGCGCGATTGCGCGCGCAGTACGACGCGATTCCCCCCGGTGCCCCCGTCCGCCTGGCCAAGCGCACCTCCAATCTCTTCCGTCAGCGCGCGGAGACCACCACTCCTGGTCTAGACGTCGCCGACTTCGATGGCGTCCTGTCCGTCGACCCCGTCGCCCGCACGGCCGAAGTCCAGGGGATGACGACGTACGAGCACCTCGTCGAAGCCACGCTCCCGCACGGGCTCATGCCGCTGTGCGTGCCGCAGCTCAAGACGATCACCCTGGGCGGAGCAGTGACAGGCCTCGGGATCGAGAGCACGAGCTTCGCCTGGGGCCTGCCGCATGAGTCGGTCATCGAGATGGACGTCCTCACCGGAGACGGCCAGATCCTCACGGTGAGCGGGCGGCCTGACGACCCGCACCGCGATCTCTACTACGGCTTCCCCAATTCCTACGGCACCCTGGGCTACACCCTGCGACTGAAGATCGAGCTCGAGCCGGTCAAGCCCTACGTGCGCCTGCGTCACGTCCCCTTCGCCAGCGCCCAGGCCATGGCGGACGCGATGACTCACATCGTCGACACGCACGAGTGGGAGGGCGAGGCCGTCGACTTCCTGGACGGCACGGTCTTCTCGGCCAAGGAGCAGTACCTCACCCTCGGTCGCATGACGGACGACGCGGGCGGGCAAAGGCCCAGCGACTACACCGGCATGGACGTCTACTACCGATCGATCCAGCGCAAGCGCGAAGACCTCGTCACCATCCACGACTACATCTGGCGCTGGGACACGGACTGGTTCTGGTGCTCGCGAGCCTTCGGCACCCAGAAGCCGCTGATCCGTCGCTTCTGGCCCAAGGGCAAGCTGCGCAGCGACGTCTACTGGAAGATCATCAAGTGGGATCGGCGTACGCAGTTCTCCACCAGGATGGCTCGCTTGCGTCGACGCCCCGCACGAGAAGAGGTCGTGCAGGACATCGAGGTGCCCATCGACCGCCTGGCCGACTTCCTCGACTTCTTCCACCGCGAGGTGGGGATCGAGCCCGTGTGGGTCTGCCCCCTCAAGCAGCGCGATCCCACTGCCCGGTGGCCGCTCTATGAGTTCGACCCCCAGACCACCTACGTCAACGTCGGCTTCTGGTCGACCGTGCCCCTGCCGCCCGGGATCGACCCCGCAGAGGGCCGGGTCAACCGGCGGATCGAGCAGGTCGTGACCGACATGGACGGGCGCAAGTCCCTCTACTCCTCGGCGTACTACTCGCCTGAGGAATTCTGGGGCATTTACGGAGGCGGGGAGTACCAGCGCCTCAAGGGGGCCTACGATCCTGCCTCGCGGTTGCTGGACCTCTACGACAAGGTGGTCCGCCGCCGCTAAGCACAGCGCGTTTCTCGGGAGGACTCATGGACCTGGCCACCGCCTTCGCCACGGTCGTGCCCGCAGACAGGCGCGTGGGCTTCAAGGCCTACGACGGTTCGAGCACGGGGCTTATCGGTGCCGACGTCGTCTTCGAAGTAATGAATCCGCGGGGCGTTCACTACATCGCCGGCTCGCCCAATCAACTCGGTCTCGCCCGCGCCTACGTCTCCGGTGACCTTGAGATCCACGGCGATGTCTACGAGGCTCTCAAGCGGCTTTACCCCCTGCCCCTCGACCACGTGTCTGTGGTGGACCGCGCGCGCCTGGTCAAGCGCTTCGCCAAGGACGCACTCGTGCGCCCCGAGCCACCCGCGCAAGAGCGCGCGCTCGGCGGGCGCCGCCACTCCAAGCGCCGCGACGCCGAGGCGATCCACCACCACTACGACGTGAGCAACACCTTCTACGCCATGGTGCTCGGCCCGTCGATGGCGTACACCTGTGCTGTCTTCCCGTCGGAGGACGCATCGCTTGAGCTTGCACAGGAGGAGAAGTTCGACCTGGTGTGCCGCAAGTTGAATCTCCAGCCGGGTATGCGCCTGCTCGACGTCGGCTGCGGCTGGGGCGGGATGGTGCTCCATGCGGTCAAGAACTACGGCGTCAGCGCGATCGGTGTCACTCTGTCCCAGCAGCAGGCTGAGTGGGGCCAGCGCGCCATCGAGGATGCGGGACTAGGCGACAAGGCCCAGATCCGCTTCAGCGACTACCGAGACGTCAAGGAGGCCGGGTTCGATGCCATCTCCTCGATCGGTCTCACGGAGCACATCGGGCGAGCCAACTACGAGTCATACTTCTCCTTCCTCTACGGCAAGCTCCGCCCCGAGGGCCGACTGCTCAATCACTGCATCACGCGTCCCGATGACAAGTGGCCCACACATTTCAAGCGCAGCTTCATCAACCGCTACGTCTTCCCTGACGGCGAGCTCGCCCCTCCGGGCGAGATCATCACCGAGATGAACTACGCCGGTTTTGAGATCCGCCACGAGGAGAACCTCCGCGAGCACTACGCACTCACTCTCAAGCACTGGTGCGAGAACCTCGAACGTAACTGGGATGCCTGCGTCGCTGAGGCCGGCCTGCCGACCGCGCGCGTGTGGCGCCTCTACATGGCGGCGTCGCGCCTGGGCTTCGACATCAACACGATCCAGCTGCACCAGGTGCTCGGTGTGAAGGTCGGCGAACGCGGCAAGTCCGGCATCCCGCTGCGAGTTTCGGGTGAGACCTGGTCCCTCACCGCCCCCGAAGGCTGATACGGTCCGGCTCCCGGAGCGTCCGGTATCAAGGCAGGAGTCGACATGAGCGCAATGCAGGATCCGAACGCCGACGGCGAGACCCTCTACCGCGAGTTCGTCGGCGCTGTCGCCGCGGGCGACTGGGCCGCCGTCGACGCAATCCTCGCTCCCGATTTCCAGTCGGTCCACACTGACGGCCCGCGCAGCAAGGCTAAGGAAATCGAGATGCTCAAGGCGGAGGATCTCGGCCAGCTAGCGCTCACCGACTTCACGTCAACCCGCGCGGGCGACACCATCGTCGCCACCCACTGGCTGTCGGTTGAGGAGACAATCAACGGATCGCGCCTGTCCACCAAGCCGGCACCGCGACTGACCGTCTGGCGTCAGGGTGCGTCGGGCTGGCAGATCATCGCGATCGCCAACCTCAACCCGGCGTAGTGGCTCAGTAGAGCGCAGGAACTCAGTAGAGCGCAGGGCCGGCGAGGTTCATGCCACCGTCGGTCACGAGCGTGATGCCGGTGATGTAGTCGCCCGCCGGGCTCATCCAGAAGCCAATGACGGCGGCGACATCGTCGACCGACTGCAGCCGCTTGGCGGGGATCACCTGGGCGACCTGCTCGGGGTCGAGTCCGTAGCGCTCCCAGGCCTCCGTGTGGACGATTCCGGGTGCTACGGCAATCGTGCGCACTCCGCGCGGGCTCCACTCTTGTGCCCAGGTCGCGGTGAGGCTCTCCACCCCCGCGCGGGCGGCGGAGGAGTGCGACATGCCCACGATGCCGCGATGCGGGGTCATCGTCATCGTGATGCTCGCGATCTTGCCGTAGCCCGCGGGCAGCATGGAGCGCTTGGCCACCTGCGTCGAGACGTAGAACGTCGCGTCGAGATTGAGTCGCTCCACGGCGCGGAAGCCGTTGTAGGAGATGTCCTCCGCGCGCGAGACGAACTGCCCACCCGCGTTGTTGACCAGCAGGTCGATGCGCTCCATGTCGCCGAGCACCGCATCAAGCAGTGCGTCGACGTGCTCGGGCTCACGGATGTCGCAGGGGTACGCCGCCGCCTGGCCTCCGGCGGACTCGATGGCCGCGACAGCTTCGGCGAGGGGTTCTTCGCGACGGCCGGTGACGGCTACGCGCGCACCCAGCCGGGCGAGGAGCTCGGCGGTCGCGCGGCCGATGCCGGTGCCGCCTCCCGTCACGAGCGCCGTACGCCCCTCCAGGGATCCGGGAGCAAGTGCGTCGAGGGCTTCAGGGCGGCGAGGTGGGGCCATGGCCCTCAGCCTAGTGACGGCAGCTCATGCGAGGTGCGCACTCGCGACAAGGTGGCGTCGCGCGGTCCGTGAACTTAGGGACAAAAGTGGCGTGGGAGAGCACATTCGTCCCGAAGTTCACGCCCAGCGGGCATCGTGAAGACGAGCGGGCGTCGTGAAGAGGTGCGACTCAGGCGAGGGCGAGGAAGAGCTTCTCGAGCTGCTCGGCACTCATCGGCGGCTTCTCACCGCGACCCTCGGCGGTCGCGCACTGCTGCAGGCCGTTGGCCACCACCTTGAAGCCGGCCCGGTCGAGTGCGCGCGACACGGCGGCGAGCTGGGTCACGACCTCACCGCAGTCACGGCCGTCCTCGATCATCGAGACGATGCCGGCCACCTGGCCCTGCACGCGCTTGAGGCGCGTGACGACCTCGCGCCGGCAGACGTCGTCCATCGTGATGGGGGCCATGCGATCACCTGAGCCTTTGCGACAGGCCGCCCGGCGGGCGACACTCGCCCCAGGATACCCCGGGGGGTAGGGAATCAGCCGATCGGCTCAACGGCGACCTGGCTGGCGATGTCCATGGGCAACTCGACGTACTCCCCCGCCGACCCCACGAGCACGCCCGTGGCCGCGCGCTGCACGCGCACCGCCCCGCCCGGGACCACGCCGGCCCGCTGGAGCAGGGCGACCATCTCGGGATCGACCTGGGCGCTTTCACCGATGCGGCGGACGGTCACGCGCACGGTGTCGTCGCCCGCAGCAGCGTCGAGGGTCACCCAGTCAATACCCCGCGTCGCGGACGACTTGGCGCCCGGGACCAGCTCCTCGAGGCCGGGGATGGGATTGCCGAAGGGTGACTCGGTCGGATTGTCGAGCATCGCCAGGATGCGCCGCTCCACCGTGTCTGACATGACGTGCTCCCAGCGGCACGCCTCGGTGTGGACATCCTCGATGGGCAGGCCGATGACATCGACGAGCAGGCACTCGGCGATGCGGTGCTTGCGCATGACGCGCGTGGCGTACTCACGACCCCGAGGCGTCAGCTCCAGGTGCCGGTCACCCTCGACCGTGAGCAGGCCGTCGCGCTCCATGCGGGCCACTGTCTGCGACACCGTGGGCCCGCTCTGCCCGAGCCGCTCGGCGATGCGGGCACGGAGAGGGACGATCCCCTCCTCCTCAAGCTCGAACACCGTGCGGAGGTACATCTCCGTCGTGTCGATGAGGTCACTCACACACGGCATTCAACCCCATTCGCCGGCGCTCCGCCCCCGCGTGCCCCCGGGTCGACCAGCCTCTAGCCTGCGAGGGTGCCCACCGTCGCCTGGTTCCGCCGCGACCTGCGCCTGGGCGACAACCCGGCCCTCGGTGCGGCCGCTGCCGTCGACGGCGAGGTCGTTCCGCTCTTCGTCGTCGACCCGGCCGTGTGGGAGCCCGCGAGCGATGTCCGCCGTGCCTACCTCGTCGACTCATTGCGCGCGCTCGATGCCGACCTCGACGGTCAACTCCTCCTGCAGCACGGCGATCCCGTCGATCGTGTCGTCGCGGTTGCTCGGGCGGCCGGTGCGCACGAGGTGCACATCGCCGCCGACTACGGGCCCTACGGCGCCCAGCGGGATGCGCGCGTGCGCGCCGCCCTCGCCGAGCACGGCATCGAGCTCGTGGAGACGGGCTCGCCGTACGCCGTCGCCCCCGGTCGCGTGACCAAGGACGACGGCACGGCGTACCGCGTCTACACGCCCTTCTACCGCGCGTGGATGCGCCACGGCTGGCGCGCGCCCGCGCCGGATGCCGAGGCGACGTACTCCATGCCGGTGGACTGCGATGGCTTCCCCGAGCGACCCGACCTGCCCTTCGCGCTGCCCGCCGCCGGCGAGGCGGCAGCACTCGAGCGCTGGGCGGCGTATCGCGCCGCGGGCCTGGAGGCCTACGACGACACGCGCAACTTCCCCGCGCTCGATGGCACGTCGGCCCTGGGCCATCACCTGAAGTGGGGCGAGATCCATCCGCGCACGATTCTCGCCGACCTCGGCGACTCCGCAGGCGAGGAGACCTTCCGCAAGGAGATTGCGTGGCGGGAGTTCTACGCCGACGTGATGCACCAGCGCCCCGAGAGCGCGCGCGCCTCCATGGACGCGCGCTTCGACGACGACTTCGCATGGGACTCCGGTGCGCAGGCCGATGCGCTCTTCGAGGCGTGGGCCGAGGGCCGCACGGGCTATCCCTTCGTCGACGCGGGCATGCGCCAGTTGCTCGCTGAAGGCTGGATGCACAATCGCGTGCGCATGGTGGTCGCGAGCTTCCTCGTCAAGGACCTCCACCTGCCCTGGCAGCGCGGAGCAGCGCACTTCATGCGCTGGCTGCGCGACGGTGACCTGGCGAGCAACTCCCACGGCTGGCAGTGGACGGCCGGCTGCGGCACCGACGCCTCGCCGTACCACCGGGTCTTCAACCCCGTCGGCCAGGGCGAGAGGTTCGATCCTGACGGCGACTACGTGCGCCGCTACGTGCCGGAGCTCGCCCATCTGCCGGGCAAGACCGCGCACACCCCGTGGGACACCCTGGGGGGCTACGACCACCGCTACCCCGAGCGGATCGTCGACCACGCGACGGAGCGTCTGGAGGCGCTGGACCGCTTCGCCCGGATGAAGCAAGCCGGGAGCGGCTAACGGCCAGTGCCCTGGCTCCGGGTCCAGATCCCAACCCGGGCCGAACTTTGGGTAGATGAGGCCCTGGGAGGGCGCAATCCACCCAAAGTTCGCGTCCTCCGCTGAAGCAGGCCGCGAGCGACCGACATTCCACCTGTCACACTCACCCCATGTCAGCGGTGGCGGTGCTGTCCCTCAAGGGCGGCGTGGGCAAGAGCACGACCGTGCTCGGCCTGGCCGGTGCTGCCTGGGCGCGCGGGATCTCCACGCTCGTCATCGACCTGGACCCGCAGGCCAATGCCACCGTGGCCCTCGATCCCCCGCCCTTCGCCTTCACGGTCGGCGATGTGCTGGCTGACGGCCGGCCGGGCATCGCCCGCGAGGCCATCGTGGGCACCGGCTGGGGTCCGCCAATCGACGTGCTGCCGAGCGAAGAGGCGGTCGCGCACCGCAATCGCCCCGAGGGCTCCGACTCGGCGACGCGCCTGCGGGTGACCCTCTCCGGCATCACCGAGGCCTACGACCTCGTCCTCCTCGATTGCCCTCCGTCACTGGATGAGCTCACCCGCAATGGCCTCGCCGCGGCCGACAGCGCGCTCGTCGTCACCGAGCCCGGCTTCTTCGCCCTGCAGGGCGCGACGCGCGCGCTCACGGCTGTAGAAGCCGCACGCACGTCGGTCAACCTGCGCCTGCGCACCGCCGGAGTGCTCGTCAACCGCGTGCGCGGCAATCTCTCCGAGCACCGCTACCGCATCGAGGAGTTGCGCGGGGTCTACGGCGACCTCGTGCTCGACCCCGTGATCCCCGAGCGTTCCGCGGTGCAGCAGGCGCAGGGCGCGGGCGTGCCCGTGCAGGCCTGGCGCTCCCCGGGTGCTGCCGAGGTCAGCGACGCCTTCGACGACATCCTCGACCGCCTCCTTGCCTGACGGCGTACCGTTACTTGACTGACTTCGGAGGACACATGGCACCGCAGACGCCTCGCCCCGCGCTGAGCCGCGCCCCTGATGCCGACCTGCATCCGGTGAGCGGCCGGCCGCTCCCCGCCCCGATCCCCGGCGGCGTCAAGGAGGGCAAGGGCAAGTCCAAGGCCCAAGTCGTCAAGGCTAAGAGCCTCAAGCCCGGCAAGGGCGCGACAGCCGCCGACGCGATCACGGGCCCACCCAAGGACAAGTACGTCGACCTCGGCGCTCGCGTGCCCAAGTCGGTGCGCAAGCGCCTGCGCGCCGAAGCCAAGGCGCAGGGCGTCGCCCCCGATGACCTGCTCTCACGCATCCTCGACGCCTACCTGCCGTAGCTCCTGCCGAGACCTCCAAGGGTTTTGCGGTCCACTTGGTCCACCCGGTGGCACTTTCCGACCGCAGAACAACTGCCTCAGGGCACCGGGTGCTGGGCGTCATATCTGAGGAACGCCGGCACTGCAGCGACGAGTACGCCGGTGAAGAGGATGCACAGCAGTCCACCCGATACTGCTGAGACCGTCTCGCCGAATACCTCAGCGACAGCACCCGCCTCGACATCTCCCAGACGCGGCCCGCCCACAACGACGACGGTGAAGATGCCCTGCAGGCGCCCGCGATAATCATCGGGGGTGGCCGCCTGCAGGATCGTCGACCGGAAGATCGCACTCACGGAGTCGGCTCCACCGGCAATGGCCAGCAGGACAAGCGCGACGGGCAGCGCCCGGACCAGGCCGAAGACCGCGATGGCTCCGCCCCAGATGCAGATAGAAATGACGACAGCCAGCCCTTGCCGGCGCACCTTCCCCAGCGGCCCCGAGAAGACCGTGGCGACGATCGATCCGACGGCCGGCGCGGCCGAGAGCAGGCCGACGATGAGCGCGACGTCGGCGAGCGATCCGCCGTACCAGGCGGTGGCAATGGCGGGGAAGAGTGCACGTGGCATGCCGAAGACCATCGCCACGATGTCGAGGTAGAAGGACATCTGCAGGTTGCGCTTGCCCTTGAGGAAGCGCAGGCCCTCGAGCACGCTGCGCCAGCCGCGTGCCGCATCGGGAGCGACCCCCTCGGGCGGCAGCGAAGGCAGCCGCCACATCGCCCATACGGAGATCGCGAAGATCACGAGGTCGAGGAGGTAGACCGTGGTGACCGTGCCCGTGCCCGCGATGAGGAAGCCGGCGACGACCGGGCCGATCGTGAAGGCGAGGCCCCAGGTGAGGGTGTTGAGCGCATTGGCTGCCGGTAACAGATGCAGGGGTACGAGGCGCGGCACGATCGCCTGCCGTGCGGGATTGGCCACGGCAAAGAAGCCGGACTGCACCGCGATGATGGCGTAGAGGAGCGCGACGGAATCCGCCCCCGCGAGGGATTGCACGACGAAGGCGAGCGTGCTCGCCCAGAGCCCGAGTGTCGCGATCAGCGCGACGCGACGTCGGTCGAAGCGATCGACCAGCGCACCGCCGTAGAGACCCAGCACGACAAGCGGCACGAGCTGGAAGAGCCCGGTGAGGCCGACCGCCCATGAAGAGCCGGTGAGGTCGTAGACCTCCAGGGCGACCGCCACCGCGGTCATCTGCTGCCCGGCCGTGCCGACGCTGTGGCCTATCCAGAGCCGCCGGAAGGGCGGGCTCTCGCGCAGCGGCGTGAGGTCGGCGAAGATGCGAGCCATCGGCGCTCAGGGCGACAGACGCTCGACGACCCAGGCGCCAGCGTCGTCGAGTGCACCGGCTCGCACGCGCCGGTACCGCAGTCGGTCGTGCAGGCGCGAGTCGCGCCCCTGCCAGAACTCCACCGACTCCGGCACGATGATCCAGCCCCCCCAGAAATCCGGAAGCGGCACCTCGCCGGGGAAGCGCTCGAGCAACTCCGCATGCCGCTCGTCGAGTACGGCGCGATCGGCGATCACCTCAGACTGGCGACTCGCCCAGGCGCCCAGCTGCGATCCATGCGGACGCGAGCGGAAATAGTCGGCCGCCTCCTCGCGCGGGACCTCCACGGCTTCGCCGATCACCACCACCTGGCGATGCAGGGGAAGCCACGGGAAGACACACGCCGCGCGTCGCGTCGCCTCGAGTTCGCGACCCTTGCGCGAGCGGAGATTGGTGTAGAAGGCGAAGCCGCGGGCATCCGCGTCCTTGAGCAAGACGGTGCGCGCGCTCGGCATGCCATCAGGCGACACTGTCGAGAGCACCATGGCGTTGGGCTCGACGATCCCGTCAGCGACCGCGTCCGCGAGCCAGCGGCGGAATTGGGCCAGGGGGTCGGGGGCGAGATCGGCCTCAATCAGGGTGCCCCGGTCATAGGCCAGCCGCATTCCCCTGAGGTCATGTTCGTCGGCCACGGCCCGATCCCATCACGGCCGGTGTGGGAGCGCCCCGGCACCCGGCCTCCGGGGCGTAGGGGTTGAATGGAGCCATGACCGACTTCGTGCCGGGCCTTGAGGGCGTGGTCGCATTCGAGACGCAGATCGCCGAGCCCGACCGCGATGGCGGTTGCCTGCGCTACCGGGGCGTCGACATCGAGGATCTCGTGGGCCGGGTGTCCTTCGGCAACGTCTGGGGGCTGCTCGTCGACAACGAGTTCAACCCGGGACTGCCCCCGGCGGAGCCCTACCCCATCCCGGTGCACTCGGGTGACGTGCGCGTCGACGTGCAGTCGGCTATCGCCATGCTTGCTCCCGGCTGGGGCCTGCAGCCACTCCTTGATATCGATGACGACATCGCACGCGAGAACCTCGCGCACGTCTCCGTCATGGCCATGTCCTTCGTCGCCCAGGCAGCACGCGGCCTCGGCGTGCCCATGGTGCCGCAGTCCCGCATCGACGACGCCACCACGATCGTGGAACGCTTCATGACGCGCTGGCGCGGCGAGCCCGACCCCCGTCACGTGCAAGCCGTCGACGCCTACTTCGTCTCGGCCGCCGAGCACGGCATGAATGCCTCGACATTCACCGCTCGCGTCATCGCCTCCACCGGTGCTGACGTCGCCGCGGCAATCTCAGGCGCGATCGGCGCGATGAGCGGCCCACTTCACGGAGGGGCTCCCTCGCGCGTGCTCGGCATGATCGAGGAGATCGAGCGCACCGGTGACGCCGAAGGCTACGTGCGCGGCGTACTCGATCGAGGCCAGCGACTCATGGGCTTCGGCCACCGCGTCTACCGCGCCGAAGATCCCCGCGCCCGAGTGCTCCGCCGCACGGCGCAGGAGCTCAACGCCCCGCGCTACGAGGTGGCCCTCGCGCTCGAGACCGCTGCGCTCGCCGAGCTGCGTGCGCGGCGGCCCGATCGCATCCTGGAGACCAACGTCGAGTTCTGGGCCGCGATCATGCTCGACTTCGCCGAGGTCCCCGCGCAGATGTTCACGTCGATGTTCACCTGCGCGCGCCTGGCCGGGTGGAGTGCCCACATCCTCGAGCAGAAGCGCACCGGTCGCCTGGTGCGCCCGTCCGCACGCTACGTCGGCCCAGCTCCGCGCATCCCCGAGTCCGTGCCTGGCTGGGATGCGCAGATGGTCGCCCCCTCCGGATATACGCCGTCGACGCGGGAGTCCCGCCCGACCTCCGTCAGGCGCTGAGCCACGCACTGCGTAGCCTTGCCGACGTGACCGACGACATCACCATCCCCGCTGACCTCCTCCCCCGCGACGGCCGCTTCGGGGCGGGCCCCTCGAAGGTGCGCCGCGAGCAGGTGAGCGGCCTGCTCGACGTCGCTGGCACCTACCTCGGCACCTCGCACCGGCAGAAGACGGTGAAGTCGCAGGTGGGTCGGCTGCGCTCGGGCCTCGCCGACCTCTTCTCTCTCCCCGAGGGCTACGAGGTGATCCTGGGCAACGGCGGGTCCACGGCGTTTTGGGAGATCGCGACCTTCGGTCTCATCCGCGACCGCGCGCAGTTCCTGTCCTTCGGTGAGTTCGGTGCGAAGTTCGCCACCGCCGCCAAGGAGGCGCCCCACCTCGGCGATCCCATGATCATCAAGGCCGACCCCGGTGACGCCCCGGCATTCGTCGCCGAGGCAGGCATCGACGCCTACTGCTCACCGCACAACGAGACGTCCACCGGCGTGGCTATCCCGCCCGTGCGCGTGCCGGGTGCCGACGCGGATGCCCTCGTGCTCACCGATGCCACGTCAGGAGCCGGTGGCCTCCCGCTCGACGCCTCCCAGACCGACGTCTACTACTTCGCCCCGCAGAAGAGCTTTGGATCAGACGGCGGCCTGTGGTTGGCGCTCATGTCCCCCGCCGCCCTCGCGCGGGTGGAGGAGATCTCGGCGAGCGGACGCTGGACGCCCGCTTTCCTCGACCTATCGATCGCGGTCGACAACTCCCGGCAGGACCAGACCTACAACACACCGGCGCTCGCCACGATCTACCTCATGGCGGAGCAGGTGGACTGGTTCCTCGGCAACGGCGGCCTGGACTGGTGCACAGCGCGCACGGCGGAGTCGTCGGGAATCCTCTACGACTGGGCCGAGGCAAGCCCCGTGGCAAGCCCCTTCGTCGCCGATCCCGCGAAGCGCTCTGCCGTGGTCGCGACCATCGACTTCGACGACAGCATCGACGCGACCCAGATCACCAAGGCCTTGCGCTCCAATGGCATCGTCGATACCGAGCCCTATCGCAAGCTGGGCCGCAACCAGATCCGCGTGGCAGTCTTCCCCGCCGTCGATCCCGACGATGTGCGCCAGCTCACCCGGTCGATCGACTACGTCGTCAGCGCCCTGGGATGACGTCACCGGACGACCACGTCGTTCACGCGCCGGTCCGACCGATCCGCGATCGCACCACCCTCCTGGCCTATGCGCAGCTCGGGCTCCTGGGCTGGTTCGTCTATGGCTTCAGTGCCTCGCTCACGCTCCTGCGCGACGACGAGGGGCTGACCCGCACCGCCGCGGCCCTGCTGAGCATCGCCCTAGCCCTCGGTGGCCTGGTCGGCAGCATCTGCGGGCCGCTCATCGTGCGCCGCTTTGATCGCGCGACGCTGCTGCGGTGCAGTTCGCTGGCGATCGCCTCAGGCGCACTGCTCTATGTCTCCGGTGGACCGCTCTGGCTGGTCGCGCTCGGCCCGTTCTTCGGTTCGATGGGGTGCGGCTTCGCCGTCGTCGGGGCCAGCGCGTACCTCGAGGCGCGGCAGGGTGCCGCCGCCGACGCCGCCCTGGTCGAGGCCAATCTCGCCGCCTCGCTGTCCTCCCTCATCGCCACCTTTGCCATCGGCATCGGGGCCACCCTCGTTCTGGGCTGGCAATCAGGCCTGCTCCTTCTCGTTGTCGGGGCGGTGGCTCTCGAGGTCGCTCGCGGTCGCACGGGTGCACCGTTCAACATCGGCACCGAGCTGGAGAAGCGACGCGACACACCGCGCATGCCCGGCCTGGTCTGGTGGGCCGTCCTCACACTGATCCTGCTGACAGGTGTCGAGATCACTCTGCTGCAGTGGGGGCCCGACCTGCTGCGTGAACGCGGCGGTCTCGGGCCAGCGGCGGCATCGACCACCATCGCCGCCATCGTCACGGGCATGATCGTCGGGCGTCTCGTCGGTTCGCGGCTCGTCGAGCGGGTGTCGTCGGAACTCGTCTTCGGGGGCTCGATCCTCTTCGCCGGCGCGGCCTTCGCCTACACCTGGCTCGTCACCGGCGCCGTCCCACTGATCATCGGACTCGTCCTCATCGGCGTCGGCATCGGCATGCACTTCCCGCTGGGCATTGGCCGAGCCATGCGCGCATCCGCGGGCCAGCCGGATCGGGCCGCGGGCCTAACCAGCGCAGGAATCGCGGTCATGAGCGGCATCGCACCCTTCCTGCTCGCCGCCCTCGCCGATGCCCTAGGCGTGCACAATGCCTTCGCGGTGATGATCCTCTTCTTCGCAGCGAGCTTCGCCCTGCTCCTGTGGAAGCGGGTGCCCGAGGACGTCAGCACGTAGGTCACCGGGTGTCAGGGGTCGGACCTAGAGTCGATCCATATCCGCACGCGGATCGTTCGGATACGCCGTCCCTCAATTTCTATCCACAGGTCATCCGCAATCCACGCTGGCAACCTTGCCAGCACCCGCTGTCATCCACAGGTTCGCCAAGGTCGACGCTGGCAACCTTGCCAGCACCCGCTGTCATCCACAGGTCACCCGCAACCCACGCTGGCAACCTTGCCAGCACCCGCTGTCATCCACAGGTCACCCGCAACCCACGCTGGCAACCTTGCCACGCCAGGCACAGGGCAAGCATCAGCGCGTCAAGGCGGCCACGACGACGGCCACGACGAGCAACACGAGTACGCCGACGGTGATGACGCGGCGTACTCGGTGATCCATGTGACCACTCTAGGGATGCCCGCCTGCCCCGGGCCGACCCGCTAGCCTGCGGATGTGGACACGCGCCTCACCATCGAGCAGATCGAGGCGGACCCTGCCCTACGCAGCCGAGACGATGACGGTGTCGCCGCGATCGCCGTGGGCACCGTGCTGTGGGTCCTTGCCCTGATCGCCGTGCAGATCTGGGGCTCTGTGTGGGGGATCGACATCGAGCGATGGTCCCTGGTGTGCGCTATCGGAGCCCTACTCGGGATCCCGGGACTCGCGCTCGTGCTCGGCCGACGTCACCGTCGGCGGGCTCGTCAGCCCTGATCGACGGATTCGGACGCGTCGACGGCCTCGGACGCATCGACGGATTCAGCCGCAGCTTCGACCGACACATCCACGACGATCACGTCCGCCTGGTCTAGGTCGAGAGTGTCGAAGCCCACGAAGTCCTGGGTAGGAGCGCCCACCGGCTCCTTCTCCGCGAGGGCGATCTCAGAATGCGCTCCGCAGCCAAAGGCCAACGACACGACACAGCCATCGGCAGGCGACATGTCGTGGGCGCAGACGCCAAAGGCTTGGCTAAGGGGCCCACCTATGGGCATGAGGAATCCGCATGATGAGCAGGTCAGCGACACCGAGCGCGCCATGGGCGACTCAGGGCCACGCTCACCCGACCACCAGCGGTCCGCGGCATCATCGCGACCGTGCGCGGAGAGCACGCGCGACCGACCCAGGCCGATCTCCCACTGGCTCGGGTGGACGGGACTGCGATCGGCGGCACCGTCAAGATCATCGAGGCCGGTGAAGCCAGCCGTGAGCCGCTGATCGTCAGTCGCTGTCGGCCAGATCGTGCCGACAGCGAGGTCTCCCGGACGCACCCGCTCCGACCACGGCACCCACGGAGGGGCAACGAGAGCCTCGGGTCCGGGCAGGAGCACGACCTCGTCGACAGTCGCGGCCTTCGCGCGCGGTGCCCTCGCGACGG
>Ga0315909_10003014_pt1 | contig 20943 bp, 30 predicted proteins | sample LakEriMetagenome_11_FD_203527 | JGI IMG/M metagenome (GOLD analysis project Ga0315909, IMG submission 203527) | Freshwater fungal communities from buoy surface, Lake Erie, Ohio, United States - Buoy 2 MA125 | ecosystem: Environmental > Aquatic > Freshwater > Lake | place: USA: Lake Erie, Ohio... | reverse complement strand
AACCTCGTGTTGAGAACCCGGAATTTGGTGTGTCCATTAGTCAGTTGGTTCATCTCTCTCCAGCAGGAGCAGAGCCTCTATCCAGGACGGCCACGAGGAGGCCTGACATTCGTCCCGTCACGTCATCTCATTAGATGCCGACCCCCAGATGATTAGTCTGAAGGACTTTGCTTGCGCCTTGACGCGCGCAAACCTGTCGTGTCCATAGCGTACTTAAAGTTCTTCATGCATCGCGAACCTCATCACAAGGTTCTAACCACTATTTCAGGTGAAACATACTGCGCCCAGCCCGTAATGAGTGTGACCTCCCACGTGCAGATGCGCTTGACACGCCCACAGACACCCCCTAGAAAGGTGTCCGACCATCACCGCTGTAATGGTTTTTTATTACCACCCTCGATTGGTATGTGCCCCTTCACTCGCACATACCCGTCGTGTTCTCCGCTTTCCTGGGCGTTCCTTCCCAGAGCATCATGCTTTCAGCTTGAGACCGAGTGCAGCACCAGCACCCGTATTTCACGGCGCCCATCATGGCCACGCCGCTCAGGTCTCACAGGTTGCGCAACCCGCATACTTATTTCATGAAACACGTCCGTTTAGTCAGTTGGTTCATCTCTTGTCACAACCCATTTTGGCGGATCGCTCGCCGAATGGGAAACACAGAGCCTCTATCCAGGACGGCCACGTGGAGGCCTGACTGTCGTCCCGTCTCGCCATCTCTCACCAGATGCCGACCTTCGAAACCCCGAAGGACTTTTATGCACGGGCGCCCCTCCTCGCGCCCGTTCGTCATGCCCTACCGTCCCCTTAAGCGAGCTGCCCGATCCACACTTGCGCATGGTTGAAGACTTCGTATCGTTGGCACGTCCGTTAGCGACAGCCCTCTGGCCTCGCCCCTCGTCCTCCACACGTTCGGGGATGTGCAAAGTCCCCTCTGGTGCGCGCCCCTACCGCGCGCGCACCGCTCGTCACCTCCGGAATAGAGCAGCTCCGCCTGCTCCCCCAGAACAACCCCCGCCTTTCGGCAGAGACAGACCAGGACTTCCAGCCATCAAGGGCATGACGCCGCACCGCCGGATTCGAGGATCCGAGTCGGCCAGAGCTCTGGGCCTGTAGCCCAGCCTCCTAGGCCCGTTAAGTCGGCCGCGTAAGAGCGACACCCAGTAACAGACAGCCCTCAAGCACTCTCTGGCCAGTCACCGTCAGAGGCTCTGAGCCTCTGGCGCCACCTGGCCTACACCGGTCCGCCGCCGCACAGACCACCATAAGCCCCCTTGACCCTTCAATTTTATCGTGGAATTGACGGTCAGAGTAAATTTTGACCCCCCTCTTATGAAGAGGCTCTGGAATTTTCGGTCTCTTTCAATTTCCAAAAAAAATTGAACGGCCATACCACCCTAAGACGAATCGCCCCCCCAAGCAAACAACTCTAGAACCCATCTAGAGTCCTAGCACCCCAAGCTCTTAACGCACAAGAGCTTTCCCCGCATCCTGTAAGAACCCCTTTAGAATGTCCTCCCTCTCTGACTACTTGGTAGACCCCGTGACGCCAGAGCGCCGCGCCTGGTTGGCAGAGGTTCAGCGCCATGCAGAGCATATGCGCGCCATCCACGCCGCGCGCGACGCAGAGGCGCAGCGCTGGGTGGATGCTGTGCCGCCCGCGCGGCGGCTGGCGCCTCTGATCCCGCACGACTACAGCCGTGCGGCAGCCCTCTTCGGCGCGGAGACGGCAGCCGCTCTGGAGCGCGTGGATAACGGCTGCAACTTGTACGATGCGCTCTACCCTGACGGCGACCCAGAGTGGGACGCGTTTGAGGCAGAGTGCGCGGCGCGTGCGGCCCACCGCGAGACCAACGCCGAGTTCTACCGCGCTGAAGAGGCCAAGGCGCAGCTGGCTTGGCAGCAGAAGCGCATTGAGGAGAAGGTCGCCGACGAGTCCAAGATGCGCCTCAACCGCGAGCAGCTCAAGAGTGGCATGAAGCTGGAGAAGAAGGCGTGCCCCTGCGCGCGCCTCTACTCCTGCGTGGGCGACAGGAGCACCGGCGGCGCCAAGCCGACGACCCGCCACGTCAGCTCTGAGTGCTGGTCCCACGAGCGCGTAGATCCAGAGACTGGTGCTCTGCTAAAGCCGCACAAATGCCCGTGGCTCCACCCTGGTGAGCCTGGCTGGCGCGCAGAGTGGAACTCGAACCGCCTCTTCAAGCCGGCCGCAGCCGCGCCGCCCGCGCCGCACCGCATGGCCGCTGCTCTGGCCGCGCCGCTGCTGCAGAGCCGCTTTGCCTCTTCAGCCGCCGCGGCGCCTCGGGCGCCGTGGGCCAAGGCCTCTGGTGGCCGCACCGACGGGTGGGAGACCCCCAAGCGTCGCTAAATAACGGGGAGGGGCCAGACTGGACTGGCGTTTTGAGGTTAGGAAAAAAGCAAAGAGAATACAAAAGTCGTGGCGATAGACCCGAGTAATCAGCATTACGAGTAGGGGACCATCCTGCGAACCGCCTGGGAACGGTTTGTAAATGGTACACTGAACACCATGAAAGGGGCTGATGAAAACGTCTGGAGCTGCGCACCAAAGTAAAACCATAAAGGAGGGAGGGAACCGGCACCCTTTTTTTCGTTGGGAAAATTGAAGCACCCCTTCTGCAGTGAGGCCATTACCCATGGGCGCAGTTCAGAGCCGTGCTCAAGTCCCGCCGCCGCCGAAGAGGATTCTGACGGCAAGGCACTCTCTTCATGTAAGAGGCTTCCGCACGAAGTTCTACGGCTATTACTGAGTCAGACCCCTGCAAAAAATTGAACGCAGCCACTACTCCTATATTTTTTACCCAACCACTCTCACGATGGCAGCAAACAAGTTGAGCGTTATCTCTCCCGCACCTTCTGACTACCGCCCTGGCGCCGTTGAGCAGATGACCTGGGAAGAGCACATTCGCCGCGCCACACGCCTTGACGAGGAGGGCTTTCCTTTGGAGGGGTCTTTCGGCGTCTGCTTTGACGGGAAGATCGACTTGCGCGGTGCGACGAAGGAACAGATTGCAGAGGCAATGCGTAGGCGCCACACCGCTGCCGGCACAGAGCGAACGGAGGCGCAGATTCAAGGGAAGGTGCGTGACCTCTTGCAGATCTTCGGCCACCTGAAGAAGGGCGAGACCATCGCCTTCAAGAAGGGGACGACGATCATTGCGTTCGTCCAGCTCACGAGCGACTACCGCTTCTGCCCTGAAGAGCGCTGGGGCTGGCACACGTGGAACTACCGTCTTGTGCGCAAGGCGACGGCGGCTGACCAGCCCGCGAACAAGGGGGCTCTTGTGAAGACGTTCTTCCCCAACTTCCTCACTCGCCCTACGGTTTAACGTAACTAAAAAATTGAACAGTCCAATAACCTCCCTATTTTTTACCCCCCCGCAAGTAAAGATGTCCGCGCCATCTGACTGCTCTATCTGCTACGACCCCGTGATTGACTTCCCCGCGCCCGAGGCCACGGGCAGCCACCGCTCCTCCTGCGGCCACCTCTTCCACCCGAAGTGCATCGCCAAGTGGCACATCCGCCAGGAGGAGAGCACGTGTCCCATGTGCCGCAAGGTGGCGACGGACTTGGAGGACTGCGCGATTGAAGAGGAGTCCGAGGACGAGGAGGACGAAGAGGAGGCCCACGTCCACGGCGGCGAGATCCGCATCACGCGCATTGCGCTTGAGAGCCTTCTCCCCACCGGCGTCACCCCAGGCGTGGAGGCCGAGTTGGGCTTTGACGAGTTCGGCGAGGTGACCATCTCGCGCTACGAGCTTGAGCGCATCTCGGTTGAGCAGGGCGGCGACCCCTTCTCGGACGCGCAGTGGAACATGCTGTGCTCTGTATTCCCCGCGGAAGAGGACGACGAGGGGCCTGTGCCCGCAGCGATGGCCCCTCTTCAGCTGACCTTTGCGGAGTGGGAAGAGCCCCCTACAGAGGCACCCCCCCTCCTTCACGCACGGGCGCTGCTGGCAAACCCTGAGCCGCCCGCCAGCGTTGTGACGCCAGAGGATAGGGAGGCCTGGGCGCTGGTGCTCGACTCGGCGCGCGCGACCATTGCGCGCCACGCAGCCGCGGAGCGCCACCCCTCTAGCCAGCACCCCTGCCCTTTGGAGTTCTTTGCGGCAGGCGACATCCCGCCCACTTACGGCGTGGCCGACCGTGTGTCGTGCGACATCTGCAAGGCCCAGCAGGTGACAATCACCTTCTACCACTGCGCCGAGTGCCAGTTTGACGTCTGCGCAGAGTGCTTCATGCCGCCCGCAGAGGTCGTCCACGCCCCTGGCCCCTTTGATATTGAAGAGTCCCCCCGCTTCACCCTCCGCCGCGCAGACATCCAGCGCCTTCTCCAGACCCACGGCTCCATGGCCACGATGGAGGAGTTCTTCAACGAGGAGGACGGCGAAGAGCAGACGCTAGTGGTGACCATGAGCCTTGAGAGCCTTAATGCGCGCTTCGCGAGCCTCGGTGCAACCCCGGTGGCCCTGGCGGAGTTTCGCACTCGCGAGACGCTCCAGATCACTGCGTTCGCCGACGGGACGCGTGAGATCGTGGTGAAGCAGCAGCGCATCATCCTCAACCCCGAGGAAGACCCTGATTTCTAAGCCTGCTACGGAGTCAAGCAATCATTTTTTTAGTGCGATATGCTGAAGTTAAGGACATGGCGTTAAAAAATTGAGGCCCCCCACCCCCTATTACGTCATTAGTCACCCTGGTAACAATGGTTCAAACTACGCACCCCCTTCTTAGCGAGCGCGACCCCTTTGCGCTTTTCATGTTTAGCATAATGATCTACTTCCAGATAAAGTGGTTCTATCAATACTCTGCAAATCTTCGGCAGGAGGCCGACGACAGGGACAACAGGCTCATTGAGATGCATTTGAAAAATCAGAAGATCCTTGACCAGTTTGCGTCTCGATTGGATGTAATGCGTTCCGATGCAACTAAGATGATACAACTCCTTGAAGGGCGCGTTGAAGCTCTAGAGGGAAAGTTCAATGATCTCGTTTCTGCGGAATTAGCCATATTGAAGGCGACAACGGCCGATCTACGTGAGCAGTTGGAGAGTGGAGCGCACTGGGGTAGGAAGCGACAGGAGTTGCAGGCACAAATGCACCAGGTAATGAAGCGAGAGGTTCTATGGACAAAGGCTTTTGAAAATTGAATGTCGTGTCCCGCTGATTTTAAAAGCAGCCCCACTAGAAATGCCAGAAGCAAAAGAGATTCTGGCTGCTGCGAAGACGGCTGCTGAAGCGGTTGTTGCGTGGGGGGAGGCTATGGCGGCTGTAGTGGCCGCAACGGAGGCGCATATACATGCGTTGGCAGAGGCGGCGGCCCAAGAAGATGCACAGGCCTCCTACAACGCTGCGAGGAACATAGAAGATCACCACGGGAGTGGATTAGGCGGCTCGTTCAATAGTGGAGCCTGGTCTTCTAGCTTTGCCATGCGCCGTGAAGCAGCTACGGCTCTACAGGCGAAGCGGATAGCAGAAGCCGCCGCAGAGGAATCCAGGGCCGCCGCAGAAGCCGCGCTCCAGAAGGCCGCCGCACTTGTGGCACAAACCCCGTGAAAAAATTGAAAACCGCCTCCACCTATTTTTAAGCACCCCTACAGCCATGGCAAAACAGCAAACGATTCTTCTTGGCGGCTGGGCTGCTTTCTCTGAGGCGCGCGGCTTGACGAAGAAGGAGGAACCCGAGACCTTCCGCTGGATGTCTGAGGACGAAGCATTCTGGTATGGGGACATGCGCGCAGCCCTTGACGCCACGCCTGGCGCCCGAGAGTTCTTGCGCTCATTGAAGCCTGACGACAGCCATCGCAACCCCGTGATTGACGCCCTACAGGACAAGATGTCAAGCAGCCACAGCGGTGCTTCCATGTCATGTCTCATCGGCTGTTACCGTGCGGCCCTGCACGACTGGGATGCCTGGGTCTTGGCAACTAAGAACCGAGAACTCCTGGGCGAATACAACAAGAAGCAGATTAAGCTCACCCCGCTTATCATCTTCTACAACCATTTGACCTGTATTGGCCCGGCGGTGACAGACGAAGCGGGCTTCAATGCCGCAATGGAAAATGCGAATGTAGTCTTCTCAGATAAAACGGTTACCTGGGACAACGGGGCTGCACTTGACACTGTGAAAGCTCTTCTGAATGAGATGCGTGCGATGAAGGCGGAGGAGGACGCCAAGTGGAAGGCGCGGCGCCTTAAAGAGCGCATGGAGTATCTGGAGTGGAACTTCAAGCACCCTTCACGCTGGTTTTGGCCAGGCGAGCAGCACCCTCGCTACAGCATCACGCAAGAGGAGATAGCGGAGATGGAACGCGTCCACCCTGGCTACCGCGCACACATTGACCTCGTCTGCGACCACATCAACCACATGGGCTGTAGGGCGGGGGTGCAGCAGTCGCCAGAGAACAATGCGAGCCTTATTAAGCGTCTGGAGGGGCTGGGAATTATGAGGGCGGCTGCGTAAAATTGACACGACTTTTCCTCTGGGTATTAAGTGCGGCGGCGGTGGCCCAACATCCGATGTAGTGTAGTGGTCTAGCATGTGGCCCTTTCAAGGCCGAGACCCGGGTTCGAATCCCGGCATCGGAACCACGACCTCCTTAGCTCAGTTGGTAGAGCACCAGGCTTTTAAGAAGCAGCAGCGACCTGGTAGTCGCGGGTTCAACCCCCGCAGGAGGTGTTTTTTTGCCGTTAAGCACAATAGTGCATAACAACAAAAAATTGAAGTGTTGTATCCAGTAGTAAGCTTATACACGTCGCAATGGATCCTCGTTTTGCAGAGCTTCTTACACAGATGGGTAAGACTGCGATGCTTCAGCAGTGTTACATGTTTATGGCGTTTTCCACGGAGCGCCTTACAAAGGAGGAGCGGCAACTTCTGGAGGCGAAGTTTGCGCAGGACAGGCGCTATGAAGAGTTGCGACTCCCCCCCGCGCCCACTGTAGAGTGTGTGCCTCCTACATACGGGAGCTACTTTGGGTTGGAGGACGCAGTTCTTCCGCCCACGGTTCCGCCCACGGTTCCGCCCACGGTTCCGCCTCACGTTCCTTTCAAGCCGGTGGCGGAGGTTCTTACGGCCGTGCCGAAGGAGGCCGAGCGCTTCTGGTCGGCCAAGCGGGCCAAGAACTTTGCGGCCTACTTGGATCGCTACAATGAGGTCACGTGGGGGCGAGTGAACCACGCTCGGGCCCTGCAACTTCTGGCGAGATGCGCAGGCATTACGACCGAGCAGCTCTTCAAGACAGACCCTATCACGTATGGGATGCGCCTACTTCCTCACCGCATTGGCGAAGAGGGGCTCAAGGAACTTCTTGGTCGCGCATACCCCCTATAGGCTCAAAGCACAACACGTTAAAAATTGACGTCGCACCCCCCCTATAAAGGTTACAACATGGCCGACTTGGATGCGCAGATGGATGAGTATATCGCCGAGCGTGACCGCGAGCAGAACGAGAGGAATCGTCTGTGGAACTTCTACAAGAAGACCGCCTCGGTCATCCTGCATCACACAGAGGACTTGAAATACAACTTCAAGGACAACGCTTGGATGCTGAATTCTCTGCGGAACGTCTGCGAGAACTTGAAGATGAAGCAGCAGAAATACGTGGACAGCATTTAGTGGAAAAATTGAAGCCCCCAAGCCCCCTATTTTTTAGCACAGTCCCGAACCAAAATGAACAGCACTCTGATGCGTATCTTTCCTACCCCGATGAGCTTCAATGGCTTTTGCTTCTATGAGGAGGTGGAGGCGGTGAAGATGTGGATCACCATAATCATCATGCAGGCGCGGCGCGTTGGGCTCTATGATTTCGCCGAGGTGTTTGTGCGTTACATGTTGGCCCCGATGTTCTTTGCATATCTCTTCAGTCGAAACTCGGAGGAGCTGGATGTGCGTGTTTACATCAACGGCGAGGAGGCTGTTCAGCAGGAGCCTCTTATCGCGGAGATCCTTGAACAGCTTAGTTCGCACCCCGAAGGCATGACGGCAAAAGCGTTGCTTCGGGCTCTTCGTGAGAACTGGCCGGAGCTGACGCGGCATTCGCTGCGAGCGCGTCTGACGATTCTCTATGATGAGGGCACTGTCTACAACTTCATCGGGCACACCGACTCGCTCATGTGGGCTACGAAGTAAACGTGTTACTCTTCTTTGAAGTTACGCGAGAGACATTTCTTACGGCATTTTGGCCCGGTGAAAAATTGAAAGGGGGTTCCCTCCCTATATATAGCACACAACAAACGGAATGCCTTCCACCACCTACATCATGCGTCGCGCGGATGGGAGCCCCGTGGTGGGCGGTGTGTGCGACGGCGAGTGGATTAACGGCAAGTTCTGTGCGAAGCGCGCGGGCCGCGAGCCTCTTCCTGGCCTGATGCGTGACCCTGAGCCGCCCTCCACGGGAAAGGCCACCACCGCGCGCATCTGCAAGTGCGACCTCAGCCAGACGGTGAAGCACCAGGTCATCTGCACGGGCGACTGCTGTGCGGCGGGCGACTGGATCCGCGTGGATCGGCGGGCGAAGAAGTGGAAGGGGGTCGAGGAGGAGTTCGAGGAGTGAATGAGCCCCCCCTTAAAAATTGATCGTTGCTGTGCCCTACCCTATTTTTTATACCACACCATGTCGAAGCCATGTGAAGGAATCACACTCGCGCCTATAAAGGGTTCTCACCTAGCAGGCGCTCAGCAGCAGCCCGTAGTACAGAAAGGAAGCTATGTGCCACCGAACAAACGAGTAGCAGCGGCTGTTGCAGAAGGTCCCAAGGTCCTTACAAAAGAGGAGATGTCCTCTGTGGAAAACTTTCCAAGTCTTGGTGGAGGTGCATCCTGGACACAGATCCGCGACCGTCTCGCCCCATCCAAGCCGAACTTCAAAGGGATGATTGAAGAGCGTATAAAGCGCGAGAAGCAGGAGTTGGAGAACAGGGAAGAGAAAGAGGATGAGGATGGCTGGCTTACGCTGCGGCTGGGTGCGGATTATGGCTTTGGGCCCCGCACCTCCAAGCCCCCCGCGATTGATCCTGCCGACTTTCCACCTGATAAGACGGAGTGGCCACCCATGGGTATTCCTCCAGGCTTTGGAGAGAAGACGTGGAACTTTGTGGAATGCGTGCATGCAGATGGCACACCTATTGAGCGGACCAAACTCCCCGAGAAAACCTACTACGACTATGAGATGCGTAAAAAAACTGCTAGGGAGAAGCTGCTGTCTTTTGTGAAAGGCAAGTAAAAATTGAACTGCGCCGCCGCCCCACTATTTTTTACACATCATGAGCATCCGATTCAACCACACGACGACTAAGGCCATCGCGAACGTGGCGTTCGGCGATTTGCCGCAAGAAGTTCTTCAGGAGTTGTTCAGCGACGGCAGGATATTCTCGCACTTCATGGAGCGTGTCCTGGCGCAGGACTACGGTCTGACGCACGTTACTGGCTGTCAGGGACATGATCTTGCCGACCCATCCGACCCGAACGTCAAATATGAGCAAAAAACATTCACGCGCAACGGCTGCAAGTTCATGCCTTCCAATATGATTGGACAGGGACGACACTTTGACCAGGCAGTGTTTGACGAGAAGGTGAAGGGACTCATTTACGTGATTGTGAGTAACATCCACTTTCCCGAGCTGAAGATCCGATTCGTGAAGGGCCCTGAGCTGGCGGCCATGTATCCGAAGGGCGAGATCAAGCTCGGCGACCACGACAAGTTCTTCAACTCTGAACCAGCGGCCCCAGAACTGCAGTGATTTCCCCTTTTGAGAGTGAGCGCGGCCCCGTGGTATTTGAAGGAAACGGATGGGCGGAGAGTTGCTGCATAATCGTCCCCCTTTTTTCCACGATGGCCGCATCCAGAAACTTGATGAAGTAGTGGCTCTGTGGAGAGAATGTTCCCCCTGAAAGAAAGGCGCAGCCCGCATTTACACCTACGCGTCTTATAGCAATATCGTGCGGCTCCGTGTGTTTCACATAACGAAAGCCAACGGGCTCTAGCATGACAACAGGCGCACGCGACGCCGCCTGACGCTCCCACACTTGAAAGACGCAGGGAACATCGTAGGGCTTCTCATTGACTAGAAAGGACTGGTCGCCTAGACGCTCAGAGAGGCGAAGATGATACATGGACGGGACGTGCTTCTGAAGGCTGGGCTTCTCAAAGGAGCGCGGAAGAATGAAGGCGATCCATTGTGCATTCAGCTCCGCCGCGCGCTGAATAAAGCGCCGTGCCAAAGAGGATTGCCTACCGAATGGAGGATTGCCGAAGAAGATGCGCGGCGAAGTGGCGTCCAGGCCACTCGCGTCCCACGATAAGAAGTCGCCCTTTTCAATACCCCCAGCGCCAGGGGAAATGTCCAAGCCAATCGCCCTAGCCGCAGGCAACACATCCTTTAGAGCATTTAGAAAGACGCCGTTTCCAGCGGATGGCTCAATCCAGATGAATCCACCCGGATTTTGGAGGAGAGGCGTGAGCTGTGTGAGACACTGGGTGGCGGCTGCGGGGGCCGTATAATATTTGTCTGCTAGATTCTTGCGCTTTTTTCCGGTGTCCTGTAGTGCTGCCATGTCCTTATTATATGGTGGAGAATCTCTCTGGTTTTAATTTTACGGTGACGCAATGTGAAAATTGAACTGGGCGAGCTTCCCGCCCACATGTATTGCAATGGCTGCCACCCGTTTCCGCTACATCCGCATGACGAGTGAGGGCAACTTGGTGGCGTGGATGTATGACACGTTTGACGAGGCGTATAAGGAGTGTCTCCCGCAGATTTACGCTGACTGGCACGTGATGCTGAAGCATACGGCGCGGAATGCGCTTGAGGGCGGCGAGCAGCTGATCAACGTGAGTTTCAACGAGGATGTGACGCACAACAACCCCGCGTATGTGTACGAGGCGTGTTGGATTCAAGCGGTGAATCCAACGCTCAACACGCCCTTTCCATCGCTGAACATGCCGCAAGTGCAGCACGCGCACTGAGAGGTCTAAATACACGAAATACTTCTAAGTAGAATGGAAGAACATACTACTTGCAAGCATTTGGATGTTTCGGGGTGTGACGCTACTTGTGCATGTTGGTGTAGCGATTGCCAGGCCCAGTTTGAGATAAACTGGGCCCGCCGCGCCGAGGAACAGATGCTCTGTATTGACTGCGGGGTTCCAGCCGTGCTCACGCCAGAGAGTCTTCTCGCGGAGCAGCACACCCATTTTTTTCAGCCGTGCCCGCGCTGCGAGGGACCCTTCAATGCCTGTATGGCAATGGCAAAGCTCTGTGAGACTTGTCATTCCTATATGGGCGATGAGCCGTGTAAAAAGTGCAGGTGTGATAAGACGGACAGTTGCGCGTGTTACGAGTGTTTTACTCGGCGTAATTCACGGGGGTCGCCGTAGAGCGGCGGGGGCGCGTCGCCACTGCGGGCAGCGGGGCAGCGGCCTTCACGCAGGCGCGACGAGGGCGCACAGGCATCTCGGAAAGGCGCAGCAGGTTCTTCGCGGCGAGCTTGATCTCCTCGGTGGGCAGTGCAGTCTGGGAACGAGTCTTCATTATACATATATACTGTTATAGCCCTTTATGTAGCCATGAGAGCCTCCCAGCTGACGGGAAAACGTGCAATAAGTAGGTCGCTGACCGCCTGAGCGAATTCGCGTATCTCCTTTTGAGCATGAGGATCTAGCCGCAGGCCACAGAGGCGTGCATAAGCGGCGAGAGAACCTGTTTCAATGAACTCTGTATGCATGGATTGGGGGAGAATCGCACGAGCGATTTCTGGCGCAACGTCGCCCTCCAACATGGCTTTGTATGCGGAGTTAGTAAGATCTAGAGTGTGTTTATAGAGTTCTACCATGGCATCATTTGTTGAGACAACCTCCTCCTTTGAACCTTGTTTTAGATTCGCATCGCGGGCACGGAACTCGGTAGGGATCCAAAAATCTGGGGGTTCATCTATATAGCGGCGACTTACTTCATTCCGTGCGAAGCCTATCGTGTGGCGATACCATTCTCTGGCGACGAAAATGGGCATCTTTATACGGAATCGAATCTGCGGATGAAAAAAGGGGCTAATATGGTCATGTTTGGCCAGATAGTTAATAAGCCCCTTATCTTTGGGAGAGAACTCAGTCGCTTCTTTATGGAATGAAACACGCGCCGCATTTACTACCGTGAGATCATCTCCAAATACCTCAAGGAGTTCAACATACCCTGCATTTCCGATAAGCGTTTTCATTCTATAGTTATACGTGGAGACAGAGTTTAGACCCATGCCGCAAAAAATTGAAGCAATAACCCGCGTGTATGAAATGGTACAACCATGTCATATAATCCGGGTGATTTCAGTTTCTTACCTGACAAGTTTGATCGTGTGGCGCATGGTGACTTCTATCAGGCGATCACGAAGGCGGAGGCGTGGGAGTTGATGAAGCAGGATCCTGGCGAGGGGGGGTTCATGTTCTCCACTACTTGGAATGGCGAGCACATTCACAGGCACATGACGACTCTTCAGGAACATTCTGGCGCGTCCTATGCAATTGGGATGCGCCGGATGCAATATATCGCCAAGAACGGCTGGGAGGCCTTTGTGGCGCTAATGTTGCGCGGCGACTAGAACTTTAATAGTATTTGTGGAAATAGGGCAATAATCAACAGAACTAATATGATAGTGCCCACATTAAATACCGTCTTTTTTACATGTAATCTATTTATAGCGTATTGTTCTGCTGTATCCGCAAGGCCCCATATTCCGTGCCAAAATAGCACAATGACAAAGGCGATGAAAAGAACAAAAAACGCGTGTTCTTCCAATTGACCTAAACTTTTTAGAACCATTCTAGTAGGGGTGAAGAATGTCGGAATGTATAGTGACGGTTCTTCAGGGCGGCATAGGGAATCAGTTGTTCCAGTATTGCGCGGGGCTTGCCGTGGCTGCTAAACTTGGAGGACAACTATGGCTTACAGATATTGAAAAAAATAAGCATTCTGGAAAGGATTACAGGGGGCAACTTTATTTTCGTGGGAAAGCAATAGGGCCCGATGGATATCCGAATGCAGAGCTTATACGTAGGGATTACGGCGAAGTGTTTGGGCATTGGAATCCCCGCGAACTAGAGGGAAATAGCGGTATATATTTAAAAGGGTATTTCCAGTATTTACCCCCTATTGAGTCACAAGTTGCGCTTATCAGAGAAGATCTCTTTCAGCGTTTAACGGTTATGCGTATATCCTTGCGCCAGAAGTATGGGATCCAGAATCCGCGGCAGACGTGTTTTTTACACGTGAGGCGTGGTGATTATCTCAAGCTTGATCCCACTGTGTTTTGGGTTCAAGATGATACATATTTTCTTCCCGCGATTCAAGCGGTAAAGCATCGTGTATCGGGTCCTCGGCGTTGGCTTATTTTATCGGATGACATTGCCTGGTGTAGGCAGCAGGCGTGGATGGCGCAGCCCCCTTTTGAATTTATAGATGAATCGGATGAACTTGCGGGTTTAATGTTAATGAGTCTGTGTGAGGGTGGTGCAGTTATTAGTAACTCTACTTATAGTTGGTGGGGTGCGATGTTAGGATGTGGCTATGTGGGTGCCCCGGTTGCATATCCTAAAAAGTGGATCGGCAAGGAAAATCCTGTCCTTTTTCCGGAGGCGTGGGTTTCCGTTTAGTGGCCCAAAGGATTGCCGCGTTCTATAGGTAGGATGACGACGAAGAAAGTTAGTTTGACTATACCGGTGGATTTTGTAGTTCCAGCGATGTATTCAGAGGGGAAGCCGGCGGAGATTGCGATTGCGCTACGCCTGGGTGCGGAGGCCACGACTTATCTACAGAAACGCGGGACGGAAGCGTTGCGACAGGAAACTCATGCGGAGGCTGTGATTCAGGCTGCGAAGGAGTTTGAGGTCCAACTGAAGGAGGCGGAAGCGACGGCTGCGAAGGAGCTGACAAAGTTGCGGCAGGATAAAGTGAAGGCGGAGGAGGCTGCGAGGGCGGCGCAACTACGTATTGAGGCGATGGAGTCTTCTGCTTCAGCGCTGCGTCTTCAAATTCAGAAGGAGGTGCGGGAGTCTATGAATGAGCTTCTTGCCGCGAAGGATGATCACATTCAACGACTTCAGCAGACCTTGGAGAAATCGGTCGATAGTGTAGGGAAACGTGTGGAATCTTTGCAGCAGTCGATTACGAAGACGTTTGCATCTTCAAAGGAGAAGGGGAACTTTGGTGAGTCTGTAATTGAGGCGCAGTTGAAGCGGGCCTTTGATTGTGATGTGCATATTGTCAGCAAGGGTGCAGAGACGGCTGATATTCGTATGACGCGGGCAGCGGCTGCATATCTTTGGGAGGTGAAGAACTATACGCGCATGGTTTCAACGGAGGAGGTGAATAAATTCCGCCGTGATTTGCGGCTGCATCCGGATGTGCGCGGGGGCATCCTAGTGAGCTTACGTCATGGGATTGTAGGGAAAGCTCGGGGCGGAGACATTGATGTGGAGTTTCTGGAGGACGGGCGTTTTGTGCTCTTCATTTCGACGTTTATGGCGCACGAGGATCCTGTGTTTTATCTGCAGACGTTGCGTCCCTTTTTTGAGACGATTGAGGCGATGGCGAAGCCGGTGAAGGAGGAGGTGGAGGCGATTCGTGCGCTCGAGATGAAGGCAGCGTTGATGACTAACCTATTGAGGAGTCATGCGGCGAGTGTGACGAAGCACAAGAATGCCTTGGTAGGTCATAAGCGGCGGACGGATGCCATGTTCGCGGAGTTCAGTAGTTACATTTTGGAGGCGGAGGCGCAGCTCCAGGCAATTCTGCGTGTGGCGATGGGCGGGGATGGGGAGGTTGCGGATGTTTTATCGGAGACGGAGACGCATTTGTCGCCGATTGTATTCGCAAAGGAGCGTCTATCGGATTGTGTAGAGGAGCGCTCGAGGGAGTTTGTAAAGTGGCTTCTGGCGGTTGCAGAAGTGCGTGAGGGCACGCAGTTAGAGTTGAAGGATTTGTTGGAGCGGGCGCGGAAGGGTGGGTATTCGGAGAAGTGGGTGCGAGGGATTCGCGAGGACCTCTTTCAGGAGACGGCCTGGCCGAAGGGTTCACGATTTCTCATGGGGATGCGGTGGATTCCCGAAAAAATTGATGGATAGGGTGGCTGGCTTGGCGTTCATCAAACATGCTGGCACCTATCGCCTATAAAGCCGCAAAGGTTATCACGTTCGTCATTTACTATCTTCTGGTCATCGCGCTGTCCTATGCGATGCTCGGGTGTCAGATTCTGTTTCGGGAGATTCGCATATGTTTCCCATTTCGCCCGATGGAATCTGATTCGGAGTCAGAGACTGGCTCGGAATCTGCTTCTGATGGAGGGGCTGAGTCCCCTGCGAGCCCGCGGCGTGATTTGAGTGGGAATGAGATGTCGCTGCTTGAGCGCGAGAATGAGGCTCTACAGGAGGCGAACAAGGCGTGGTTTGAGAAGGTGGAGGAGATGGAGAAGGAGAAGCGTCACTCGAATCGGCAGTGCAGTATGATTGCTGGGATTGGCCTGATGCTCTTTACGGTATATGCGACTATCATCTACGTGCATCTACTTAAAAAAAAGTGCTGCTAGACAGCAGCGCGTCGTTTGGCTCCGTGCTTTTGCCCTACGTTCTCGGCGAATAAGGCGGCGTCGTTGTTTGGAAGTGAGGCGCATATATCCCCTGCGCATATTTTTAATCGGAATCATCCATACAATCACCCACGCATGTCTCGGGCCAGCAACGTCCCTCGCCACAGGGGCGGTCGTAATAGATTTGTCCAAAGTCGGGTGTGCCAGGCCACTCTGTTCCCCAGTGCCACACTTCTGCGGCCTGAATAACCGTGACTGAGCCGTCTTTGTGGAAGTTGTAGGACAGATTGCAGTAATCATGTGAGTAGGGCTTGGTCACGGCATCGTTCAACGTGGGCTTCCTATCGTATCGCATGTGGTTGCCATCAACACCATACTTCATGATGGTCCCATCAGTATACCATTCAATGCGCGTGCCGTCGTATTTTAAGACGCGGACGTTTGTGCCGCTGTTGAATTTCTCTACAGCGACCAAGGGCATGATGGGGCGCTCACAAAACGCCATGATATTGATATGGGGTTCGCGAAGATAAAGAGTTACGCTTTGCATGTAGGTGGTCATCCTATAGTATCGAACTACAGGATACGCGCATTATCAATTTTAACGATTACAGGCTTTCTATGATTTGTTTGTATATGGTTCGGCCTTCTTCGGTGCACGGGAAGGTGTAACGATAGGGTGTTTTCGCGTGTTTGATCCAGAGCATGATGAGCCCCCCATCGGAGCGAGAATAGTTGTAGCTCACGCTTTCAATCGATGTGAAGCTAAAAAACTGTAGAAGTTTTGAATCTGCTTGCGTATTGCGTTCGACGACTTCTATACCTCTCGGTAAAAAAGTGAAATCGGCAGAGGGACAGCAGTTCATTTAATGCGTCGGTAGAAATTCTACGCTGAGCGCACGAGGGAGAGGCCAAACTCTGTGGGGTTTGTAGGGAATCGATCATCCAGAAAGCGTCCAATGATGCCTGTCATAGTTGAGGGAAGCTCGGTGGTCAGCATCTTCAATACACTCTGTTTGATGCGAATGAGGCCCATCAGATCTTTTCCGTAGGAGACCTCATCCATGGCGGACTGCACGAGTGTGAAGTTTGTCTTGATTTCGAGGATCACCCGTATTTTCTCGTCCAAGAAGTCACTGAACTCTTCCAGGTATTGTTGCTCAATAGGGTATGTGATGGGACATGTGAGAACATCCGCACCGAGGATTTCCAGCTGTTCGTGGAGAGTGGGTTTCATCGCCGGCCATTGTGGGTTCCGCGACTTTTGCCAGCCTACGAAGCGCTCCTGTTCCTCTCGGACGTAGTCGTAGAAGGGATGTTTCAGGTCGCCCGATGACCAGACTTCTCCTGGGCTAATCTGGTCTCGTTTGCCGAGTTTTATCACCACATCCGACCAGAGGCGTTTTTGGCGCGTCTCGTAGTCAAGAACAGGAGCGAACATCTCCAGCGTGCTGAGCATATTATCTAGGGGCATTATGAGCCCATTGATGCCTTCAATGTGGCGCGCAGTGCCACCAGGGCCGAGAAGAGTGGCGTAGTCCGAGGTGCGGAGGTGAGGCGTATTTCCGTGGTAGTCGGAATCAATGTGCGCGAATGCGCCGCGGAACTCCCTGCGAAACTCCGTCATCTGGACATTGTTATGAATGTCAATGATGCAGAGTGTTTGAGAACCCGAGAGGTCGGCGATGTTTTGTTCAAGGTTGAGAGCCAGTCCCAAGCAGAGGAACATGTCGTAGCCTCGTAGGCGTGCGACATCGCTCACACCGTCGTGTATGCCGTCACCTGCCCACAGCATGAGGCGCAGATTCGTCCTGATGGGCGGAAGATGGTCAGGATGCACGTTGTGCTTGGTATAGTTCAAGACGTGTGGCATGGTTTGTATGTGGTCGTAACGAGGCTTGGCGCGTTCAATTTTTAAAGGCGCGAACCAAGCGTCTCCATCCGAAATAGAAAGGGGCCACGACAGCGGTGAAGGCGAAGAATGTCGCAATCAAGCCATTTCGTAAGGAAAACAAAAATGTAACCAAACTAGCCAATACGGTCACGCCATCTAGGACTAACGTCTTTTCATCGCGACCATTTTGAAACTTCATAGAAAAGTGATATAGCGCATATGCGGAGAAGAAAAAGCCGTAGGTCATTAATATGAAACCATAGACAAAGCGGGGGCCGCCAGCCGCTCTAAGCAACTCAGCTACAGGATCAGAGACCATAGAGAGATAAATGATAAACAGTGATAAACTGCCACCAACTGTTGCGAGCTTATACGCAGTTTCGGTGCGTTGCATGGAAAAGTAGATAAAAGAATACGCGGCGAAAATAAGGCTCACATAGCGCAATGGCGTGTTAATCATCATCTATGTATAGCAGAGAAAAAGCGGGTCTAAACATTGGACGTGTAAAAATAGATAGGATGTCTGTAGCTTACGAAGACATGCGTCACCATTTGTCCCGTGGTGCTTCGGAGGACGACGTAACAGCTGTTGTAAATCTCATGATTAATATGAAAACAAACCAGGCCTTTAGGGATTTGGCGGTCCTGGCATTTCAGACACGAGATGTTCGTGGGGGCAGGGGTGAGCGGAGGCTTTTTTATCTGATGTTTAAGGCCATAGCGGCGTATAACTTGGAGCTGGCACAGGATCTTATTCCCTTGATTCCTGAATACGGGAGCTGGGATGATATGTTTGCGCTGGCCACGGAGTTGCCGCTGATGCTGAAGCTGAAGATTTTCAGGGTCGCAGCGGCGCAGTTAGAGAAGGACGAGAAGGCCTTGGCTACGGGGATGCCGATTTCTCTATTGGCCAAGTGGGCTCCGCGAGAGGGGAAGGCCTTTTCGGCCATTGCTGCAGACTTTGCACGGCATCTTTCTGGTAGTATAAATCCTCTTGTGAAGCATTCGCAGGTTATGGCGAGTTACAGGCGGAGACTCGTGCGTCTCAATGCTGCTTTAAAGACGGTGGAGACGCTTGAATGTGCAAATAAGTGGGATCAGATTGAACCTGGGCGTGTTCCTGGGGGTGCACGGCATATTAAGATGGCCGCGTATTTGAATGAGGTTCCTCATAGGAAGAATGTTATCCGCGAAGCAGAAAATGAAAAACGCATGGTGTGTCGTGAAAACTTCTCTCGGTTTTTAAAGACAGAAGACCAGTGTCCTGTATTAGGCGCGCAACTGGATGATGCGCGCTATGACCCTGTTCGCCGAGTTGTGGACAAATGGCTAGAGGGTGGGTGGCGTGTATGAACACTTAAACACCCTCTCGTATGAAAGGAGCAGGTAGACGAGGAATGCTCGGATTAATACGGGATACGGTGGTAAGCTTTTTTCAGAACTTTACAGCGAAGACAGTTGTTGTCCCTGCTAAGACCCCTGTGATTACTACGCAAGAGCCGAAGGCGGAGTTTGTGCCGCCGGCGCCAATGAAGCGTGAGCCCTATAATATGCGTGTGCGTCGTGCAGTGAACTACGCGGAGAAGGAAGACTCGGAGGAGGAGTTGCGTTAAGTGCATCTAGGATTGGATACAGCAAAAGGGTATCATCGCCCCAGTCCGTTTATTAAAGTGTTCAAAAGCTACTGACAGCAAAGCGCGCATTTTAAAGTAGCTTGTTCCCGGTTTAGGGGTGCGCGTCACACCCTATTCCACCCCCCCCAGTTAATCAATGTCGTAGGCTACGCAGCGTCGGATCGTGCGGAAGCACAAATGTTCTTGACGCTGTTCACCATTGAGCCTCGCCACTTAGTGTGCGATATATATGCGTTTTTATGCGATGTGCTGATAGCGCATTACATAAAAAGAGGATGCCGTGTGCATGCATGCTTCCACCCGAGATATATCCCGATGCGAGTGAGTGGGGTCCGATATTATGGCGAATCCTGCATGGTATTGCGGAGCGTAGTGGAAGGACATCATCTGTATTGGCGCAGGGTGACGAGAGGCGTGCATTAATACGTATTATGAATTCGCTTGTGAAAGTGATTCCGTGTCCGTCGTGTAAGGAGCATTATGAGGTGTATTTAAAGGAGCATCCGGTGAATAAGGCGATTATGGATGTTCCCTATAGAGATTTGCAGGCGTATATGAAGAAATGGTTTTGGGAGTTACATAACTGGGTGAATGAATCCTTGTCGCGTCCCCTATTTCCCTATGAAGATTTATCGGCGGCGTATGGTTCTATTCCACTTCGTCAGGAGATGCGTGCTTTGGACGTTCCGATACAGCGGGCAATACGTTTGCGTGCGGGGCAGCTTCTAGGTTACAAGGAATTCACAAGTCAATCGATGATCCTATTTTCAATCTTTGGCATATAGTAGATGGGTGCAAAGCGTTATTCGCGGAGGCGTCGTAATAAGTCGCGGCGTAAAAATAGGACGAGGCGTTCGTTTAGACAGCGCGGGGGTGACCTTAATATGGGTGCATCTCCTATAACGAATCCGACATCATTTGATTTTACGGCTATGTTGGAGCCTGGAATGAAGATGGGTCCTTTTGGTTTAGATGCCCCTGTGGAGAAGGCGCAGGCCAAGCCGCATGTATATTGGGCAGCTCCTACGGCGGGTGAGATGTATGCGTTGATATGTTGGGATCCGGATGCGCCAGAAAAATCGCACCTTCATTGGTTGGTGATAAACTGTGGTGGTAAAAACCCTGAATCGGGTGAAACTCTACAGGATTGGAATGGACCATCCCCTCCGAAGGATCAGACGCACCGATATTATTTTAGAGTTTTCAAGCAAAATGGTAAGATTACGCCGGCCCCCATAAATAGTCGCATAGGGTTTAATGTCGATCAGTTTGCACAGCAGAATGGATTAACGGCGCTTGCAGATAAAGTGATGCGCGTGAAGGGGGTCTAATGCGGCCCCACCTTAGATACATAATGCAGCCACAAACTCTAAAAGAGATTCTTGTAGAGTTTATAGGCAAACCACCCGGATTGATTACGATGGAGACACTTCCAGTCGTCGGAGAAGTGGGAGAACATCCTACAAAGTGTGCGACCGAGCCGGGGGGGCATAGGACGATGGAGGAGATCGGATTATTATTGTCGCATATATTGTTGATGCGGAGGGTTCTATCGACGGATGCAACGCATATGTTTCTGGTGGGGGCGGAGGGCGTGTATGGGGACTTGAAGGAATATTTGGCACAGGTGGGGCGTGTTGCGAGGGAGTTTCAGATTGCGGGGGTGGATGATTTTCTTCTTTTTTCTGTTTCTGGCTATTGTGGGTGGCTTCCTATAACGAAGGGTGTCATAGCCACGAATGAATTCAATGGTGCGTTTTCATATCTTATTGGGCGTCCGATGATGGAGAAGGTTATAGGAGCGTATGAGCATCTTAAAAAGG
>Ga0315909_10003013_pt1 | contig 20945 bp, 19 predicted proteins | sample LakEriMetagenome_11_FD_203527 | JGI IMG/M metagenome (GOLD analysis project Ga0315909, IMG submission 203527) | Freshwater fungal communities from buoy surface, Lake Erie, Ohio, United States - Buoy 2 MA125 | ecosystem: Environmental > Aquatic > Freshwater > Lake | place: USA: Lake Erie, Ohio... | reverse complement strand
GTTTGTTCTAACTCTCATTTGTGGCCACTGCCGACCCTTCGAACGTAGCGACGCCCCTTCCCCGGCGCCGTTACAACACAAAGATCCGTCGGCCGGCAGTGACCAGAGATGAGAGTCGCAAGGAAAGGCACCGGTAAAGAAGTACACAACTAAAAACAATCAATCACAGGAAAAGGGGGAGAGATGACGAAAACAACAGAACACATATCTGTAATGCGCGATCGTTGCGTTGATCTCCTGTCCCCAGCGATTGCAGCTTCAAGTAACCCAGTTGTAGTCGATGCAACTTTGGGTCTCGGTGGCCACACAGAAGCGCTACTTCAAAAGTTCCCACACTTAACTGTTATCGGTATCGATCGCGATCTTGACGCAATTGCTAAGGCTACAAAGCGCTTAGCACCATTTGCGGATCGCTTAAAGACAGCACACTCAACCTTTGATGGCATTGCAGATGTAGTTACTGGCTTTGGTTACAAGAACATCGATGGTGCTTTGTTTGACCTTGGTGTTTCATCAATGCAACTCGATCAGGTCGAACGTGGATTTTCATATTCGCAAGATGCACCGCTAGATATGCGTATGGATCGCACCCAATCCTTAACTGCGGGGGAGATAATCAATACATACGAGCCTGGACATTTGGTTCGAATACTTCGCACATATGGTGAAGAAAAGTTTGCAACACGTATCGTCGAATCAATTGTTAAGCAACGAGCGATCGCGCCCATGAATTCAACGGCTCAGCTTGCAACGCTTGTTAAAGAGGCGATTCCTGCGGCTACTCGTCGTACTGGCGGAAACCCTGCAAAGCGCACTTTCCAAGCTCTTCGCATCGAAACTAATGACGAACTAGGCACCATTACCCGCGCACTTCCTGCGGCGCTAGAGCTTCTAAACATCGGTGCTCGCTTAGTAGTTATGTCATTCCAGTCCCTGGAAGATCGCATTGTTAAGCAGCTCTTCGTTGCTTCAACAACATCTGGAACACCACGGGATCTTCCATTTGATCTTCCTGAATTCGCCGCCAAGTTTTCCATGATCACTCGCGGAAGCGAGACACCAACCGATGCCGAGCTTGAAGAGAACTCACGTTCTCAATCAGTGCGTCTTCGCGCTATCGAAAGGGTGGCCGCGTAATGGCTATGACTGCACTCGCTCCAGCGATTAGTCGCTCAAAAGAAATTTTCGTCGAAAAGACATCACAAGTTGCTCTCAAACTTGTTCCCAATGTCTCCGACGGAAAGCAAGCTGATCGTAAATTCTTTGCAATCTTTGTATCAATTATTGGCGGTATTGGTCTAATGCTTCTTCTCCTGATCAATACCTTGTTAGCGCAAGACGCATTTGAATTAACTAATCTCAAGTTAGAGGCAAAGCTAGTCAGTGATGAACGCGAAGCAATTGCTCGCCAGATAGACAAGATTTCTTCTCCAGAAGCTCTTGCAAAATCTGCGACGGCATTAGGCATGAAGCCTTCAGAAAATCCAACTTTCTTATCTCTTGATAAGCCAGTTATTGAGGTACCGGTCAAGAATGGGTAATTTTTCATTAGCGCATCAAAGAATCAGGTTTTTGGTTCTTATCCTTGCAATAGTCATGTTTATGTTTGGACTTCGCCTAGTTCAAGTTCAAGCTCTGCAAGCGGGTGACTATCGCCAACGTGCAGTCAATGAAATGGAAAAGGTAAGGACTCTTCAGGCACCACGCGGAGATATCACCGACATTAACGGTGTGCCTTTTGCGCGAAGTGTTGCTGCAACGAGCATCGTTGTAGATCAAACCCAAGTCACTGATCCAGCCAAGGTCGCAGCCTTTGTTGCCCCAATCCTTGGAATGAAAATTGACCAGGTCCAAGAATCATTAACTGGTACTCGTAAGTGGAGCATGGTGGCCCGTAATGCAAAGCCTGCAACATGGCTCAAGCTTTCTGCAGCCTTAGACCAGTACAACTCCAGATTTAAAGCAATGAGCCCTGATCGAATCATCGGCTTCTTTCCAGAACGCAGCTACGTGCGCGAATATCCATCCGGAAGTTTGATTGCATCATTAATTGGATTTGTAAATCACGATGGTGTCGGCGCTACCGGACTTGAATCCAGTATGAACTCAAAGATTAAAGGTGTTGATGGGAAGTATTCATATGCCAATGGATACAAAGCTGAAATTCCAGGTTCACAATCTGAAATTACTCCGGCACAATCAGGCACTTCTATTCGCTTAACAGTAGATCGTGATATTCAGTGGGTGGCATCCAAGGCAATTGCAGATGTGGTGAAATCATCTCGCGCGCTAAGTGGAACTGTCATTGTTATGGATCCAAAGACTGGGCACATATTGGCACACGCCACTGCTCCAACTTTTGATCCAAATGACACAACTAAAGTATCGCTAGTTGCTATGCGAAACCCATCTGTCCTAGATGTTTACGAGCCAGGCTCTACTGGAAAAGTTATGACGATCGCAGCGGCTCTGGAAGAAAAGAAAATCAATCCAGAAACAGTTTTAACAATTCCAGATAGGTTAAAGCGTTCGACTAAAGTCTTCAAAGATCATGAGCCACATCCAACACAGCGCTTAACAACTGCTGGCATTTTGGCCGTATCGAGTAACACTGGTTCAATCAAAATTGGTGAAATGATTTCTAATGACAAGCTGTACGACTACCTAACAAAGTTTGGAATTGGTACAAAGACAGGCTCAGGACTGCCTGGCGAGTCCCGTGGAATTCTTCCAAAGGTTGCAGATTGGTCTGGAACTACGGCACCAACCGTGGCTTTCGGGCAGGGGTATTCAGTAACTGCGATGCAGGCAACTAGTGTTTTTGCAACAATTGCAAATGACGGAATTCGAGTTTCTCCAACGGTAATTGCAGGCACAAGTGATTCAAGTGGAAATTACACACCAACTGAAACTCGCGAGAGTGTTCGAGTGATCAGTCCAGGAACTGCAGCACAAATGCGGTTGATGATGGAGAGTGTAGTTTCTGCAAATGGAACTGCACCATCTGCAGCGATTCCTGGTTATCGCGTTGCCGGTAAGACTGGAACAGCGCAACGCATTGATGACACATGTGGTTGCTATCGAGGTTACACGGCATCCTTCATTGGCTTTGCACCAGCCGACAAACCGGCCTATGTAATTTCTGTAACAATTCAAGATCCTAAAGGCTTGCACTGGGGTGGATACCTTGGTGGCCCAGTCTTTAAGAAGGTTATGTCATTTGTTCTTCAGTCAAAGGGAATTGCGCCAACAGGTACAGTCGTTGATCCAGTTCCATTGACCGAAAAAGCACTCCTTGCCGAAAGAAATTTAACAACAGAAAAGAAGGCAGCAAGTGACAAGGCCAATTGAAGAATTCAAGAGAACGCTCGAATCAGTCGCAGCGATTGCGAATGCACATTTAATTGGTGATTCAACAACTGTTGTCACTGGAATAACCCTTTCAAGTAAGGCAGTTCAAGAGGGCGATCTATTTGTGGCGTTACCAGGTGAGAAGACCCATGGCGCAGAGTTTGTGTCAGAGGCGATCATGCATGGTGCGACCGCCGTATTAACTGATGCGGAAGGTGCAGCCAAGGTAAGCGGCATTCCTGTCATAGTAAGCAGCAATCCACGTCGAGCAGCTGGAGTAATAAGCGCTTGGTTTTATAGCGAGCCAATGCGGGATCTTTACAGCGTAGGAGTAACTGGCACTAATGGAAAGACCACAGTTACAACTTTGCTACATCAGATTATGTCGCTAGCTGGACGTGAAAGCGGATTAATCGGAACCGTTGAAACTCGTATAGGCGAAGAAGTAATCGCAAGTAAGAGAACAACACCTGAAAGTAGTGATTTGCAGGCGTTATCAGCGATGATGCGTGAACGTCATATGCGCAATCTAGTGATGGAAGTTTCAAGTCATGCAATTGCTCTTGAAAGAATTCGTGGCAGCCATTTTGCAGTTGTTGCATTTACTAATCTTTCCCAAGACCATTTAGATTTTCATAAATCGATGGAAGCTTATTTTGCGACTAAGGCCAAATTATTCACCTTTGAGTTTGCTGATTTGGCTGTCATCAACATTGATGACGCCTATGGAGTCAAACTTAGGGAAATAACTGAGCTTCCAGTGATGACGGTTTCTCGCCAAGATCCGAGCGCAACTTGGCACTATGCATCCATCACAAAGGACTATGTCGGTGTACATGTTGCAATCAGAGGTAGTGGGGGAATCCTCATTGAAGGGAAAGTACATCTTCATGGTGGGTACAACTTAGATAATCTATTAATGGCGGTGGCAATTGCTACTGAAAGTGGAATTGATCCAATTGATATTGCGGCAATCTTGCCGCAGTTAACCGGAGCAGCTGGCCGACTTGAATCAGTGCGACTAGGGCAGAATTTTACTGCCCTTGTTGATTACGCACATTCTCCCGATGCGGTTACTCGGGTTTTAGAGACTGCTCACGAAATCAGCGACGGCCGCGTAATTGCAGTCCTTGGGTGTGGTGGAGATCGCGATGCTTCAAAGAGGGCTCTTATGGGAAAGGCATTGCATGAAGGCGCAGATGTAGCCATCTTTACAAGTGACAATCCACGATCAGAAAAAGCTGAGGCAATTCTGGTGCAAATGACACTCGGTTTAGATATTCAGCCTCCAAGTGCAGTAATTGAAGATCGTTCAGAGGCGATTAAGGCTGCAGTTAATAAAGCCAAAGATGGCGATCTGGTCATTATTTTAGGTAAAGGTCATGAAAAGGGTCAAGAGATTAGTGGCGTTGTGCATCCATTTGATGATCGCATCGAGCTGGCTAAGGCGATTGAAGATAAGAAATGATCACTTTAACAGCTGGTGAGATCGCTCTTTTGGTCGGCGGCGAAATGCATTGCGATAAGGATTTACTTGTTTCGAAAGCACCAGTATTTGATTCACGCAAAGCCACACCTGGTTGTATCTTCTTAGCGCTGCAAGGTGAAGTTTCAGATGGACATGATTATGCAGCCGATGCTTATCGTGCAGGTGCAATGTTCTCGCTTACTACTCGGCGAATTGATGGTCCCTGCATAGTCGTTGAAGATGTTATCGAAGCCTTATCGATACTGGCTACATTTGTTCGCAAACGATTAACAAACTTAACCGTTATAGGAATAACCGGTTCTCAAGGAAAGACAAGCACGAAGGATCTCATGTCTCACATGCTGTCCGTGGCCGGTCCTACCGTTTCACCTGCTGGCTCCTTTAACAACGACCTTGGATTACCAATTACGTTACTTGAGTGCGATGAAAAAACTAGTTTCTGTATTCTTGAAATGGGCGCTCGTCATACAGGAGACATCGCTCGTTTATGCAGTATTGCGCAACCAAATATAGGAGTTGTGTTAACCGTTGGAACCGCCCATCTTGGAGAATTCGGTAGTGTAGAAGCTATCGCACGGACTAAATCCGAACTTATTCAGGGTTTGAAAGAAGATGGCATCGCAATTCTTGGAAATTATGATTCCTACACCCCAGCAATGGCATCGTTACATTCTGGTCGAACAATTAAATTTGGTACCGGTTGTGAAATTCGTGCAACTGAAATCGAAATCCGTGAGGGTCGACCACACTTTGACCTAGTCACTCCGGCAGGCCGTGATGCGGTTGGAATGAGATTAGTTGGCGAACACCACATTGCAAATGCCTTAGCTGTTGCTGCAGTTGGCACAGCACTTGAACTCCCCATCGAATTAATAGCAAGTTCTTTATCAACTGCCGAAAATTCCAGTAAATGGCGGATGGAAATTCATGATCTTTTTGGACTGTTATTGATCAATGATTCATATAACGCTAATCCTGAATCGATGTCGGCTGCTTTGCGGTCCCTTGTTCTTTTTGCGCAGGAGCGAGGCGGCCAGTCATGGGCATTCCTGGGAAAAATGCATGAACTCGGCGAGTCAAGCACTTCGCTTCATGCAGGGATTGGCACCCTTGCACAGGAGCTTGGAATCGATCATCTCGTGGCCATTGCTGCTCCGGAGTATGGAGATTCTCGAGGACAAATGCTTATTCATCACTACGCAAGTATTGATGAGTGTCTATCCATGACAGAACACTTTTCTGCAGGAGATGTTGTTTTAGTGAAAGCTTCACGTTCAGAGGGTTTTGAAGTGTTGGCTCAAAAGCTAGAGAGCTTATGGTTAGACAAGAGCGGAGTTGAAAGTTGAGACAGATCCTTATTGCAGGTGCTTTCGCCCTCATCTTTTCGATCTTTGGTACACGCGTCCTGATTGGTGCCCTTGCTCGCAAAGGTTATGGACAGATTATTCGTGAAGATGGTCCGAGCAGTCACCATATAAAGCACGGGACGCCAACTATGGGCGGAATCATTTTTATCCTTGCAGCAATCCTCGGATACTTATTTGCACACCTTGTAACAGGAACCGCATTAACTGCATCAGCACTTTTAGTGATCGGATTAGTAGTTACTTTAGGTTTCATTGGTTTTCTTGATGATTGGCTTAAAGTCTCTCGTCAAAATTCGCGAGGTTTGCCTGGGCGCTACAAGCTACTTGGACAAGCGATTGCAGCCGGTCTATTTGGTTACCTAGGGCTGCAATTTCCAGATAAGGATTCGTTGACTCCGATTTCCGAATACCTTTCTGGAGTTCGCGAAACAACAATTTACTTAGGGCCAGCCCTCGTAATCATTTTCATTATTGTGATGGTGATGTCGGCAAGTAACGGAGTTAACCTGACAGATGGTCTTGATGGGTTAGCCACCGGTGCATCCATCATGACATTTTTGGCTTTTGTTTTGATTGGAGTATGGGAGTTCGGCCAAAGCTGCGGGCTTAATGCAAATGCTGGCTGTTATGCAGTTCGTGATCCACTGGACCTAGCTGTCCTTGCTGCAGCATTTGCCGGCGGCTGCACGGGATTTCTATGGTGGAACACTCCGCCGGCCAAAATATTTATGGGAGACACAGGATCACTTGCCCTAGGTGGTGCAATTGCAGGATTAGCTGCAACTTTGCGCGTAGAACTGCTTCTTATTCCGCTAGGCGGGCTCTTTGTAATCATCACTATGTCTGTGTTGATCCAAACTGCGTACTTCAAGATGAGCGGCGGAAAGCGCGTTTTCAAGATGGCGCCGCTTCATCACCACTTCGAATTAATTGGTTGGGCACAAATTACTGTCGTCATTCGCTTCTGGATCATTGCTGGATTATGCGTAGCGATGGGTCTTGGACTTTTCTACGCACAATGGGTCGCACAATAATTCATGTTCACTGACTTTGCTCATAGAGATATTCTGGTCCTAGGCGCCGGAGTAACTGGAAACTCAATTGCTCGCTTCCTGAAATCGAAAGGTGCGAAAGTAACTGTTACAGATGACAATGCAGTAGATGCGCTCAGGCCTGTAGATGTTAATTTGCAAAAATATGATGCAGCAGTGATCTCACCAGGATGGCATCGAGATCATCCTCTAGTTGTCAAGATTCTCAATAGTTCTTTAGAGCTTTTAAATGAAATTGATATTGCCTGGAACTTGCGAACCTTGCGTGCGCCAAGCCAAAAATGGATTGCAGTTACTGGCACTAATGGAAAGACAACTACAGTTGAAATGGCTGCTGCAATTTTAAAAGCGGCTGGAATCAACGCCACTGCTTGCGGAAATGTGGGCGACACAGTTATTGATGCGGTCGATCGAGATGAAGCTTATGAAGTTTTGGTTTTGGAGCTATCAAGTTTTCAACTGCATTGGGCTCGGCAAGCGCAATTTCAGGCCGCAGCAATTCTAAATATTGCCGATGATCACTTGGATTGGCACGGAAGTTTTGAGGCGTATGCTGATGCAAAGTTTTCAATTCTAGATCGCGCAGAAATCGCGATTCTAAATGGTGATGATGGCGCGGTAGTTATGCGCGCTAACCGCTTTAGTGGACGCAAGGTTTTCTTCTCCATAGACACCCCAGCTCCGGGTGAAATAGGGGTCGTCGAAGAGCTGTTGGTTGATCGCGCTTTTGTTCCTGATCCTGCGCAAGCATCAATGATTTGCGAGTTAACTGACATCGTTCCAACAGTTCCACACAATGTTTCTAACGCACTTGCGGCAGCAGGTTTGGCCCGTGCGATTAACGTTTCACATGAAGACATCCAGAAAGCGCTCCAAGCCTTTCGCCCAGGTCGCCATCGCATCGAAGTAATTCACGAAGCTGATGGTGTTACCTGGATTGATGATTCCAAAGCAACTAACCCACATGCCACCGCAGCATCATTAATGTCGCATCTTTCAGTTGTGTGGATTGCTGGAGGCTTGGCAAAGGGTGCAGATATGGATTCACTCATTGAAAGATGTGGCCCAAGAATAAAGGCAGCAATCCTGATGGGTGAAGATCGTGGACTCATAGAGTCCGCGTTGATAAAGTACGCGCCAACAATTCCGCGAATTCTTATTGATGCTCCTAATGATTACACGCGCGGGGGCAAGTCCAATTCATTAATGGAATCTGCTGTTAGTGCGGCTTCAAAGCATGTGATGACTGGGGATGCAGTTTTGTTAGCCCCAGCATGTGCATCAATGGACCAATTCATTTCATATGCAGATCGCGGAGATAGATTTGCAGCAGCGGTTCGAAAGGTGATTGCGCATGAAGCGTGAGGAAACTATTTTTACTAAGCCGGTAAATCTTTATTACATGCTCCTGGGCAGTACTCTGGCTTTAAGTCTATTAGGACTCATTATGGTTTTTTCTGCCTCATCGATTTATTCTTTGGGGTCCCGCGGTACCACTTACGGAGTCGTTATCCGCCAGGTTATTTTTCTACTTCTGTCATTACCGATGGCTTGGGTACTCTCTCGGTTATCACTTCGTCAGTGGAAAATCATCGCCCGCTTTGGTGTGTTGATCTCGGTGATTCTTTTGGCACTCGTTCAACTTATTGGCAAGAGTGTTAATGGCAATCACAACTGGATTAGCCTTGGTTTTGTCGATGTTCAACCTAGCGAGATTGCAAAGTTCTTGATGATTTTGTGGGCAGGACACATGCTTGCAATCCGTGAGCGTGCAGGAGCGATTCAGAGCAATGTAGTTGTTTTGATTGGACCTGCCTTCTTACTCTGCATGATTTTGGTGATGGCAGGACGTGACCTTGGTACCGCTTCAGTATTTGCCTTTATCTTGGCTGGATTGCTGTGGGTTTCAGGTTTGCGCTTAGGAATCTTTGGAATTGGATTAGCCGGAGGTTTAGCAGTCATAGCAGTCTTTATTTTGACCGTTCCACACCGAGCAGAACGTTTCGCGGTTTTCCTTAACCCATTTGCTGAAGACCAGTACAAATTCTCTGGTTGGCAACCTGCACATAGTTTGCTTGGACTTGCAAGTGGAGGACTGTTTGGAGTGGGTCTTGGTGCAAGTCGCCAAAAATGGGGCAACCTTGCAGAAGCTCATACTGATTTTATTTTTTCAGTAATTGGTGAAGAGCTTGGATTGTTTGGAACTCTTGCAACCTTGTTTTTATTGGCGCTGTTACTTTTTTCAATCTTTAAATTAGCATTACGTGCAAGTGATCCAATGGTGCGTTATGTTTCGGCAGGTTTGGGCTGTTGGTTTGCAATTCAGATTGTTCTTAACATCGGTTCTGCAATAAGCGTGTTGCCTGTAGTTGGAGTGACGCTGCCGCTGGTTTCCTATGGTGGTTCTGCGCTGGTTGCGACATACATGGGAATCGGCTTTGTTTTAGGTGCTGCGCGTAGAGACCCAGTAATCTATAAAGGATTGCAAGAGACGGGAATTAAATGGCTACGGTAGTTCTTGCTGGCGGAGGCACTGCAGGACACATTGAGCCAGCACTGGCAGTCGCACGTGAATGGATGACAACCAATCCGTCGGATAAGTGCATTTTTCTTGGTACAAAGACCGGACTTGAAAATACATTAGTTCCGGTAGCAGGCTTTGAGCTTCGATTTATTCCTAAAGTCGCAATTTCCAGGACTCCATCTGCCTCGTGGCTACGAATTCCATTTGATTTGATTTCATCAGTTGTTTCATCAATCAAGGTAGTAAAAAACGCCGATGTTCTGATTGGTTTTGGTGGTTATGTAAGCGCGCCTGCCTATTTGGCTGCCGCACTTTCTCGCACTCCGATTGTTATCCATGAAGCTAATGCAAAGTCCGGCTGGGCTAATCGACTAGGTGCGGCATTTACTTCACATCTAGCAGTGGCTCATCCAGTAGAGCAAGGAAAGTTTTTTGATGCGTTACTTGCGGGTTTGCCGCTTCGCTCTGATGTTGCCAATGCGGCTGTGGCATCAGCTGCTAATTGGGGCAAAGCTCGAACGGATGCAAAGTTGCGTTTGGGATTTCCTGCTGATGCCCCACTTGTTTTCATCATGGGTGGTTCGCAAGGATCGGTTGCAATCAATAGCGTTGTGATGAAAAGCGTTTCAACCTTTAATCAAAAAGGCATTTCAGTTCTGCACTCAGTTGGCAAGCTCAATGCCTTGCCGGCTATAGATGGTGGGTACAAGCCGGTTCCGTATGTAGATGCGATGGCTGATGCTTATTTGGCGGCTGATTTGATTATCGCCAGAAGTGGGGCGGTGACCTGTAGTGAGTTTAGAGCTTTGGGTCGATACGCTCTTTTCGTGCCACTGCCGATCGGAAATGGGGAACAGTTCGTTAATGCTGCATCCTTAGTAACTGATGGTCGGGCCGAAGTAATCGATCAAAAGGAATTTACTTCTGAATTCATCGCCACACACATTGATAGATTATTAAAGTCTGCTTCCGAAGCCCCAGTTGCTGGAGATGATCAAGATCTTGATTCTGCGCAAAAGATTGTGGCACTTGCTGAATTTGCGATGACTTCATGAATCCACAATTAGCCTCACTTATTGGCAAGCGAGTTCATTTCATCGGAATCGGTGGAGCGGGCATGAGCGGTCTTGCGCGAATTGCTTTGTCTCACGGAATTTCCGTCAGTGGTTCTGATGCTAAAGATTCTTCAGTTGTAAATGCTTTATCGGCACTAGGTGCAACTGTTTCTACATCCCACCTGGCAGAAAATGTTGATGGCTCTGATCTTGTTGTCTACTCGAACGCAATTGCCGAATCGAATTTAGAACGTTTGCGGGCCCAAGAGTTAAAACTTCCTATTTTGACTCGTGCTGCAGCTTTGTCGGTGTTAATGTCAGAATCAAAGAGCATCGCAGTTGCTGGAACACATGGCAAGACAACATCATCATCGATGCTTGCCGTCGCATTACAAGCTTGTGGGGCGGATCCATCCTTTGCTATCGGTGGAACTATCACCGCCTCGGGGTCCAATGCACACCGAGGCACAGGTGAAATTTTTGTTGCTGAAGCAGATGAATCCGATGGTTCTTTCATTGAGTACCACCCATTTGCCGCAATAGTTACAAATATTGAACATGACCATGTCGATTTCTTCGAAACCGCAGAATCTGTTGCGCAAGCCTTTAGAGACTTTGCAGCCACAATTCAATCAGGCGGATTCCTTTCCTACTGCGCAGATGATGCTGGCGCGGTCGCCCTTGCACAGAGCACCAGTTCGATCGAGTTAATTTCTTACGGGATCAATGAAACCGCTGACTTACATATTGATCAGATAGAACTTCTGACGATGGGCTCTCGAGCTCGGGCAATTTGGAAGGGCAAGAGCGTTGGTCATATCGAATTACAGGTACCTGGTCATCACAATCTTTTAAATGCTGCTGGCGTTCTTGCAACAGGCTTAAAACTAGGATTTCCACCTGCAGAACTGCTGACTGGATTGGGAAGCTTTAGGGGGACAGGCCGTAGGTTTGAACTAAAGGGAACGGTTCACGGAATTCGAGTTATTGATGATTACGGACATCATCCAACAGAAATCCATGTCACTCTTGAAGCTGCGCGACGATATGCAGATGCTGGACGGTTGATTGTGATTTTCCAACCTCATCGCTACTCCAGGACAAAAGCATTTGCCGAGCAATTTGCGAAAGAACTAGATGTTGTAGATCGCGCGATATTGCTCGAAGTCTATGCCGCTAGCGAAAAGCCAATCGAGGGAGTGAATTCAAAAATCATCACCTCGAAGATGAGTAAGGGCGAGTACATGCCTAATTTTGTCGAAGTTACTGATTCAGTGATCGCAGATGCGCAACCCGGCGATGTAATTATGACGTTGGGTGCGGGTGATGTCAGCTCTCTTGCTCCGATTATTGTTGAAGGCCTTACTAGGCGTTTTGGGTAAATGAAGCGCTCTTTAATTGTTGGGCTAGTTGTCGCGTTGCTAGCGGGATCAGCTTACGTATTGGGGTACTCAACCTTGTTCACGGTCTCTTCCGTTGAAGTAATTGGAAGTACGCGTCCATTAAACACGGAAATAGTTAAGGGTCAGAAGTTGGCACGCGTTGAACCACGGGCGATAGCTACCAAATTGGAAAAACTGGACTGGGTTAAATCAGCTGATGTTTCTAGAAACTGGATCAATGGGAAAGTTGTCGTTGAACTTACATCTCGCACACCAATCGCTACTTTTGAAAACAAGGTAATTGACTCCAGTGCTGCAAGTTTTGTTCCGCAAGGCATCAGACCAGATGGCTTGATTCAGATACAAGCTGCAAGCCTTGAAGATGCTAAAAAGGCGGTCAACTTTCTAATGCAGCTACCCGAAGAGCTCAAGTCATCATTGACAGTTGTGAAAGTTCGCGGATCCGGGGCTTTGGTTTTGATATCTCAAAACAATGGAAAAGACATAGAAATTCGTTGGGGAAGCAACTCAGAAAATGAGTTAAAACTAAAGGTTTATAGGGCTTTGGTTGCCCTTCCTGAAAATGCGAATATAAAGCGAGTTGATGTTTCAGCACCTAATGCACCAATCGTTAAGTAGTCTTCAAAAAATCTAATTGTTGCGACACGTTAATAAATTCATGTCGGTATTTGATAATCACCCTCATGCACTTTAGGTTCGCCTTATCGAAAAGCAGTGAATAGTAAGCCTCAAGTTGAGGTTTATGGTTCATAAGGAGGATTAACGTGGCTTCACCACAAAATTATTTAGCGGTCATCAAAGTTGTTGGCATTGGTGGCGGTGGAGTTAACGCTATTAATCGAATGATAGATGTTGGTCTTAAAGGCGTCGAGTTCATTGCAATTAATACAGATGCACAACATTTGTTAATGAGTGATGCAGATGTGAAATTAGATATTGGTCGAAAGACAACTCGTGGTCTTGGTGCAGGAATGGATCCAGATAAAGGACGCGAAGCTGCACTTGATCACGCAGATGACATTGAAGAAATCCTTCGTGGTGCAGATATGGTTTTCGTAACTGCAGGCGAAGGTGGCGGAACTGGAACTGGTGCAGCTCCGGTTGTTGCAAAGATCGCGAAAGATATTGGTGCATTAACTATCGGTGTCGTAACTCGACCATTTTCTTTTGAAGCAAAACTTCGCTCGGCGCAAGCTGATGTTGGTATCGAGGCGTTGCGCGCAGAAGTTGACACATTAATTGTTATTCCTAATGATCGTTTGCTTGCAATCTCTGATCGCACAATAACTTTGGCAGATGCTTTTAAGAGCGCAGACCAAGTTCTACTTTCAGGTGTACAGGGAATTACTGAAATCATTACCCAACCTGGTTTGATTAACTTGGACTTTGCCGATGTTAAAGCGGTTATGTCAGGTGCAGGTTCTGCGTTAATGGGTATCGGATCAGCTCGTGGTGAAAACCGCGCACTTCGCGCCGCCGAACTTGCAATTTCAAGTCCACTTCTTGAAGCGTCAATTGATGGAGCGATGGGCGTGCTTCTTTCAGTTTCTGGCGGTTCAGATCTTGGACTCTTCGAAGTTAACGAGGCGTGCGAGCTAGTGCAGTCAGCCGTTCATCCAAATGCTAAGTTCATCTTCGGAACAACAATTGATGATGCGCTGGGCGATGAGGTTCGAATTACTGTTGTAGCTGCAGGCTTCGAGGGTGGAGCACCAAAGAAGGTGTCTACACCAGTAATTGATGCAGCAACCCTTGGTGGTGTTGCAGACCCAATCGCATCAAATGATCCGATCTCAGTCGCCCTTGATTTAGGTAATGAAACTCCCAAGCGTCGCGTGACCTTTGAAGAGTTAGTTGCTGAGGATGAGATCGACGTTCCTGACTTCATGAAGTAAGGCATTGCCTCACTTTTTTACTGATCGACGCGGAGGCGAAAGCCTTGGCGTGTATCAATCATTGAACCTCGCACTTCATGTCGGGGATGATCCAGCGGTCGTTGGTTCCAATCGGAAAGTTATTGGCGCTGCACAGTTCATGAATCAAGTCCATGGTGATGAAATACGAGTTATTGATTCGATGAGTTCTGAAATTCCGACATGCGATGGACTGATTACCACCACACCAAACCTGGCTTTAGCAGTGATGGTGGCCGACTGTATTCCGCTGCTTCTGATTTCGAAGGAAGCAGTTGGAGCCATCCATGTTGGCCGTGCAGGGTTAGTTAATCGCATCGCGCTGAAAGCGGTGCAACAAATGCGATCACTGGGTGCAATAGAACTGCATGCCATATTAGGTCCATCTATTTGTGGTAGTTGTTATGAAGTCCCTTTCCAGATGCAACAAGATGTGATTGCTGAACACCCTCGTGCTTTCGCTACGACTAGAAAAGGAACTCCGGGACTGGATCTTGCCAAAGCCTTGGCTGCAGAATTAGTTGCAGCTGGGGTTTCCTATGAAGCTTCCACGATCTGCACCTTTGAAGATGAGTTGTATTTTTCTCATCGTCGCCAAAATCCAACGGGACGATTTGCTGGGGTAGTTTCCTTATGAATCGACCAGAAGAAGTTTCACAGAACCTTGAGGTTGTTCGGGCAAAGATTGCTGCCGTTGCATCACACCCCGTTACCTTGATCGCCGTCACCAAGACTTTTCCCGCCAGCGATGTGCAAATTCTTAAGCAGCTAGGGGTAACAGATTTTGGCGAAAACCGAGACGCAGAAGGTGCAGAAAAGTCGCAGATTGTGCCGGGTAACTGGCACTTTCAAGGTCAGATCCAAAGCAATAAATTAAAGTCAATTACATCGTGGGCCTCGGTGATTCATTCGCTGGATGATCCACGTCATTTCGAAATGATTGAAAAGGTTGCTCCACATCCCTTAAGTATTTTTCTTCAGGTTTCACTCGATGGGGCTCACAATCGAGGGGGAGCAGGGGTAGATCAGCTCTATCGATTAGCCGAACTAGTGTCGGATTCAAAGACCCACATCTTGGTTGGGCTGATGTCGGTCCCGCCGGTGGAGATGGATCCCGAAGCTGCTTATTCGCAATTATCAGTGATTCGCAATGAGTTTTTGCTCAGATTTCCAAAGGCGGATTCATTGTCTGCCGGCATGAGCGGCGACTACGAAGTGGCAATTTCTCATGGTGCGACACATGTGCGCGTAGGGTCATCAATCCTCGGTTCTCGCTCACCCCACGAGTAACCTTTAACCATGTCTAATGCAATGCGCCGTGTCGCTAATTACCTTGGCTTAATGGATGATCCTGAATTCGATACTCCACAAGCAGCAACTACAAATACTCCTGCAATAGCCCCAACCGGTGATGTTCGCATCAAAACTCGCGAACCTCGTTCTGTTGGTTCATTGCGTCACACATCAGTTGTAGAGGTAGCACCACAGCTTGATCTTCCAACGATGGATCGCATCATCACCTTGCATCCACGTTATTACAACGAGGCACGTACGATTGGTGAGCATTTCCGTCAGGGAAATCCAGTAATCATCAACCTCACCGAGATGGATGAGTCAGAGCACAAGCGTTTGGTTGATTTTGCAAGTGGTCTTGCATTTGGTTTGCACGGAACTATCGAGCGCGTGACAAAGAAGGTATTCCTTCTCTCACCTGCAAATGTTTCAGTCAGCTCTGAAGATAAGTCAGCAGCGGCTCAAGCAAGTTTCTTCAATCAGAGCTGAACATGTTGAACGTAGGCTCACTGCTTGCCAGTGTTCTAAATATCTTTCTCTTTGCCTTATTAGGGCGATTAATCTTTGATTATGTGCAAATGTTTTCCAGAACATGGCGCCCAAAAGGAATCGTTCTTTACTTTGTAGAAGCTATCTATACAGTTACTGATCCACCTATGAAGTTCGTTGGTCGCTTTGTACCACCCCTTCGATTGGGTGCAATCAGTCTGGATATGAGTTTCATTGTGCTCTTTTTTGGAACACAATTATTAATACGCCTGTTAAGCGGTCTGTAATTACTGTTTAACCAGTACGACCTCAACACCAATCTCAGAGTCTGTAATTGCTAGTCCCGTGTCCCGTGTCATTGACAAAGCTAGAACCTCATCAGAAATATGCCCAAGGTCAGATTCGATTGCAGCTGCTATCTCGTCGGTTGCATTCCATGTAACGTTGATGCGATCTGAAATATCTAGCCCATCGCTCTTGCGGCGCTCTTGGATAAATCTGATTACCTCGCGCACATTTCCAGCTGCGATTAGCGCTGGCGTGAGCTCAAGATCCAGCGCAACGCTCTCACCATCATGAGAAGAAACGCTCCAACCACTCTTTGGAACTTCGGTGACAACCAGGTCATCTAGTGAAATCTGCCAAGTACCAACAGCTGTTGTTCCGACCGAACGCAAGGTCTTCACCAGCGCAGTTGCATCCGCTGCCGCAATTGCTTTAGCGATCTCCTGAACCGCTCCACCAAATTTTGTTCCCAGTGATTTGAAGTTCGCTTTTACACTGATATCGACGAGGTCCCCATCAGCGGTTGCAATGTCCTGCAAAGTTTGGACATTGAGCTCATCGGAAATTTGCTCACGCATAGCTTCAGGCAAAGTTGCCCAACCACTTGCTGCAATCAGAGCGCGACCCAAAGGTTGGCGAATTTTGATACCAGATTCAGCGCGGGTTGCACGACCTAATTCAACAATACGTCGAGTCAATGCAACCTGTGATGCTAGATCTGTATCGATCGCACCAGTCTTGACTACAGGCCAATTTGAAAGGTGAACTGAGGCAGGTTGCTTTGAATCTGCTGGAATAACAAGCTCTTGCCACACCTGTTCAGTAATAAATGGAACTAGGGGAGCCAGTAGTTGCGTCAGCGTTACTAAGCATTCGTGCAAAGTCCCTAGCGCTGCAGGGTCGCCATCCCAGAAACGTCGGCGAGATCGTCGCACGTACCAGTTAGATAAATCATCGATGAAACGTGCAAGTGCGCGACCTGCAATTTGCGAATCAAAATCTTCTAGCGCTGCATCAACCTCTTTAACCAATAGGTTTAGTTCAGAGATAATCCAACGATCCATAAGTGGACGCTCAGATAGCGCTGGAGTTTGTGAAAGCTCAAAGTTTGATGCATTTGCATATAGGGCGTGAAAAGAAACGGTGTTCCAGTACGTTAACAAAGTCTTTCGAACAACCTCATTGATGCTGTCATGGCCAACACGACGAGCAGCCCACGGGGAGCCTGCTGCCAACATGTACCAACGGACAGCATCTGCGCCATGTTGATCCATAAGTGCCATTGGTTCTAGAACATTTCCAAGGTGCTTACTCATTTTGCGGCCATCTTTATCCAAGATATGGCCTAGGCATAGAACGGTTTTATACGAGGATTTATCAAAGACCAAAGTTCCGATAGTCATCAAGGTGTAGAACCACCCACGAGTTTGATCAATCGCTTCACAAATGAAGTCGGCGGGGTAGGAAGCCTTGAATTTTTCTACAGATCCTTCCTTATGCGGATAGCCCCACTGTGCAAAAGGCATAGCGCCAGAGTCATACCAGCAGTCAATTACTTCAGGTACACGTGTCATCGTCTGTGAACATTCGGCACAAGCGAAGGTGATGTCATCAACAAATGGTCGGTGCGGATCCAAATTAGAAAGCTCTTGTCCGGCTAAGGCTCCAAGTTCCTTTAAGGAATCAACACAAATTTCATGCTTGTTTTCACAACGCCAGATCGGAAGCGGAGTACCCCAGTAACGATTACGTGAAAGGGCCCAGTCAATATTGTTATTGAGCCAATCGCCGTAGCGACCTTCCTTAATCGTCTCTGGGTGCCAATCAGTTGCTGCATTTTCGCGAAGCAGTGAATCCTTGATAGATGTAGTGCGGATGTACCACGATGGTTGTGCGTAATACATCAACGCTGTGTGACAGCGCCAGCAATGTGGATAGGTGTGCTCGTACTGCTGATGTTTGTACAAAGCACCGCTTGCTTTGAGCTCTTTAACTAAAGCTTTGTCAGCATCTTTGAAGAAAACTCCACCAACAACTGGTACATCAGCCAAGAAGTGACCATTTGGGGCAATTGGATTTACAACTGGCAAGCCATAACTACGGCACACCGCTAAGTCATCAGCACCAAAAGCAGGGGATTGATGAACCAATCCCGTTCCATCCTCGGTGGTTACATATGTGGCCAGAACAACATAGTGAGCATCAGGAATTTCAATGTAATCAAATGGACGCTTATATGTGGTGCGTTCTAAATCTTTGCCCAGCATTGTCTTAAGGATTTTCTTCTCGCCCTTAACTGCTTCTATCAAATTCTTGGCAACTACTAGAACTTCTGTGTTTTCTTCATCACGCACTTCGATCGCCACGTACTCGACATCTGGATGCACGGCGATGGCGGTATTTGAAACCAAAGTCCAAGGGGTTGTAGTCCACACCAATAGAGATGCTTTTAGTGCAGCAAGCTCTCCCGATGTAATCGGAAAGCGAACAAAGACTGATGGATCGGTAACGGTTTCATACCCTTGAGCTAATTCGTGATCTGATAAACCGGTTCCGCAGCGAGGGCAGTAAGGTGCCACGCGATGATCTTGAACCAGCAAACCCTTTTTCCAGATTTCCTTAAGCGACCACCACACAGATTCAACGTATTCAGGTGACATCGTCCAATACGCTTCATCAAAATCTACCCAGAAACCCATGCGATCTGTCATGTCGGTGAATGCACTGACATGGCGCTGAACGGATTCGCGACACTTGTCATTAAATGGAGCGATTCCAAATTTTTCGATGTCACCTTTACCGGTGAAACCAAGTTCTTTTTCTACGGCGATTTCAACTGGCAAACCATGGCAATCCCAACCCGCTTTACGAGTTACCTGCTTGCCTTTCATTGTGTGAAATCGTGGAAACAAATCCTTAAATACCCGGGCTTCAATGTGGTGCGTTCCGGGCATTCCGTTGGCAGTTGGGGGACCTTCATAAAAAGTCCACGCAGGTGCACCTTCACGTGCAGCGACAGTTTTCTCAAAGATGGAATTATCGCGCCAGAACTTCAAGATTGAATGTTCGACGGCAGGCAGATCAACTGCTGCTGGAATGGCGCGAAATGACATAAAAAATCCTCCAGAAAACAAACTCTGGAGGGACGATCGCTGCGTTCACAGCTTTCGCGGTACCACCCGCCTTGCACACCGTGGTGTGCCACTTGTAATCCCGTGTGCCGGTTCTACATGGACCGAGGTCCATTTCTTCCTGCCAGCTCGTGAGGTGATAGCCCCGTCAACGCCCTTTACGCGAGGTTCCTAGTGTAGATGATTGAATGCTTAAAAATTGACCGTGGCGAACTTGGTAAGGGTGGGTGTGAAGGCATAAGGTTCGCGACATGCCTAAGAAGCCAGTTAAAAAAGCGGCGGTGAAGAAAACTGCCAAAAAAGCCGCGGTGAAAAAGGCTCTAAAGAAGGTAATCAAAAAAGCAGCATCTGCCAAAAAGACCGCGAAGAAAGCTGCACCTGCAAAAAAAGCGGTAGCTAAGAAAGCTGTCAAGAAGGCGGCACCTGCTAAGAAGTCATCGGTCAAGAGCATTCCCGTAAAGAAAGCTCCAGGAAAGCCATTTCCTTCGAAGACCACTTTGACGGTCGATGAAAAATCCCAAACAGTTTCAGTCTCAACTATTTCAGCACCTGTCGTTGCACCAGTTGTCGAAGAACGTCGCCTAGTCATGCCGCCTCCACCACGTCCGGTGAAAAGTGGCAAGAAAATCGCACCGCTTAAGCCAATAAAGGTTGCACCTACTCCTGTCGTTGTCAGTGAAAATGAATCCCCATGGACCGCAGCGGAAATCAAAGCCATCAAGGGCGAAATTTCAAAAGAGCTTGATCGACTGCGTAAAGAACTTGCAGTTGTAGAGCAGGAAATGGATGCATTGATTCAGGAATCCGGTGAGGGTGCCGGTGATGATCAGGCAGATGCGGGCACTAAGACTTTTGAACGCGAACATGAAATGTCACTTGTCATTAACGCTCGCGACATGGTTTTACAGACCGAACGCGCACTTGAGCGAATTGAAAACAAAACTTACGGAAATTGCGAAGAGTGTGGCTCTCCAATTGGAAAAGCTCGCTTGCAAGTATTTCCTCGCGCAACCCTCTGCATGCTGTGCAAGCAGAAGGAAGAACGGCGCTAACGGTGCGCACTTGGCGCACACTCTTTAGTGTTGCCTGGGCAGTTTGGATCATTGATTTAGCAACCAAGATCTGGGCAGTTAATAATCTTTCCTACAAATCTAATGTCAAAGTAATCGGTGAATTCTTCCAACTCACCTTTGTTCGAAATCCCGGCGCAGCATTTTCTTTTGCTGCTGGTGCAACCATTTTTTTGTCTCTCTTTAGTTTGGCAGTAATGATCGTAGTTTTGTATTACTCACCAAAAATTACTTCACGTGGGTGGGCCGTGGTTTTGGGATTGGTTCTAGGTGGAATCCTGGGAAACATGGTTGATCGCATCTTCCGCGAGCCCGGTGTTTTAAGAGGCCATGTAATCGATTGGTTGCAATTGCCTAATTGGCCGGTATTTAACATCGCGGATATGGCAATTGTTACCGCCGCCCTTGTTTCTATGGTTTTGACCGCTAGAAATATTCCACCAATAACAAAGGTAGGCTCACAACCATGAGTAACCGCGAATTGCGCACCTTGTCGGTGCCAGAAGGAGTCGCGGGAGAGCGT
>Ga0315909_10003012_pt1 | contig 20946 bp, 24 predicted proteins | sample LakEriMetagenome_11_FD_203527 | JGI IMG/M metagenome (GOLD analysis project Ga0315909, IMG submission 203527) | Freshwater fungal communities from buoy surface, Lake Erie, Ohio, United States - Buoy 2 MA125 | ecosystem: Environmental > Aquatic > Freshwater > Lake | place: USA: Lake Erie, Ohio... | reverse complement strand
AGAAGATCGCGACCAGATTCTTGGTGCTTACGAAGACCAAGGAACCGGTCATCGAGGAGCACACCCGCGAGGTCGAGCCAGCCGCCGTGAAACGCACCTTGGCGGGCGTGGAGCGGGTCTGGCGGGCGATCGAGTCGGGCGTGTTCTATCCGGCCCCCTCTACCGTCTCGTGCTCGTCATGCGGCTATCGGACTGCGTGTCGGGCGTGGGCTGGGTGAGGGACTGGAGGGAAGAGCGGCATGGGTGAAAACCTGTGCCGCTTTTTCTTAGATGTCAGACGTGCAGCAATGCACAGCACGTCATTCCAGATCCGGTTACTCTAATCAGTAACCATGGCGACCTCCGTTCGCCTTGCAAATGTGAAACAGCTAGCGAGTTTCTTCCACGGACACCCTGAACACGACTTCATCAACTCCATCTGAAAAAACGAGACGGCCTCCAATAGCTTTCGCCGCTGGCAGTGAAAGCGGTCGATCGCTAGAACGCAAGCGACTTCCTCCAATCTCTAAGCGATTGGCGTAGTTGCGACCAGATTGGGGTATGCGGTAGCTGAAAGTGTCGCCGACGTGATTGACGGTCAGTTCCTCACCATTAACGAAAAACCCAAGATGTTCTTGGGTGGTCGACAGTACGGTCAGGGTGGCTCTGGCGCCTTCTGGCAATCTGTTCGCGCAGATGAAAAACTCTATCTGGTTGCGTGACTCTCGTTTCCAGTTCAGCTGTATTCCATCGGCAAGCTCACTCGCAGCACGCCCGCGGCTCGAAACGCTGGCCTCAGACGGGATCGGACGGGCGGGGCCTTCACCACCATCTCGCCTGTCTGGCAGTGATGCACCGCCTTTGTCGTCACCCCACCAAAGAACTTGTCTGCTTTCCGTGCCTGCCTCGCCGGGTGAGCTTGCAGACGGAACCGTTACCCGCTGATGAGTCGCGGGCCAAAACATGCTCGCGGTCAGAGTCAGTCCTAGAGCCGCAAGCCCTGCCAGCACTCTTGTGGGTGTTAAGAGCCCGACTCTGGAAGACTCTCGAAGGCAGCTAATTTCACGTAAAAGCGACTCGTGGGACGCCTGCGCTGTTGCCAACTCAGCGTGCAGTTCCTTGGGGATGGCCTTCTCGCCATACTTCTCGACCGCCTCTTTGCCCAAGCCCACGTATGCCGCCTGAATCTGCATCGTGGCGGCGGCGTCAGCTGTTGCTTTCGAAGCTTTCTGGGCTGCCTGCTGGGCGAGATGCTTGGCCTTGGCTGCAAAGCCCTCCGCAGGAGCTGCCGGCAGCTCCTCGGACTTCGAGTTGATGCCCGCCTCCAAGGAACGAATCTTCTCACGATGGGGCACGAGATCCGGGGGCAGCTTCTCCAGCGACACGATCTTCTTGCCGATCGCGTGATAGAGCTTTGGCAAGGTGACGTTGTTGAGTGTCGCCAAGGCCGCCTGCTTCTGAGCGAGCTGAGCGGCGGTACCAAAGAGTTTCCCAACTGCTTTGGTCGTCTCAGCGAGCTTCGAGTCAGTCATTCAGGCAATCTCCGTGGGGTTGTGCGAGGCGGGCGGAATTGTCGGCGATGTACACGCTGAGGGCAAAGTGGAGCCCCCAGTGCCGACATCATGGCTGGCTTTTAGGGGGTGCAGCGTCGTCGCCCTTCCCGCCAAAGAGCGTTGAAAACACATAGATACACGCCACCACCCCGGCGACTGCCCCGGCTTTAGCCCAGAACCCGAAGGTCCAGAAGTGCTGAAGCAATCGCTGGGCTACGAGTGCGGCAGCGATTACCCCGATGCCCGCAAGCGCCATTGGCAATTTTGAGCCGGATGAAGTCTTTGCCATTTCCTGAACTCCCTTGGTGACTAGGCGTGTGCGCGGATCAGCGGCTGGCCTCGGCGGCATCGGCCGATGACGGGCGAACCGGGACAGGGTCTGAATACGCTGGGGGATCCTCTTGCTGGGCGGTGCCTTGCTCGGCTTGCTTGAGCTTTGGCTTCGGATTGTTTTTCTCCCGCTCTTTCTGCTCCGCCTCGAAGAACTCCCATGTCGTCGGGTTCACGTTGCCGTTGATCATGTGGATCTTCCACTTGCCGTCCTCCATGTGGCAGTGGAGCGTGTAAAAGACAAGCTCGGACTCGGGCAGCAGGGCCGAGTTGCCACGGTATGCCGTGTAATCGCCGGCATCTTCATTGGCCGGCCGCGTGTGCTGCGTCACGATGACAGAGCAGCGATGGCCTTCCTTGTAGACACTCGACGCATTGCTTCCGCCTCCCCACCGAAGATCAACCAGTCGGACATAGACGTCGAAGTCCTCAAATGCTTGCTTCGTCTCCCGAATGAACTTCTCACGATCCGGGCAGTCGCTCGTGTGCGTTGCCATGAGCCTGTCGATGTCCTCGGCATTGACCGCGGCGACGTTCTCCTCGACGACGGCCCGAATCTCCTTCATGGCCCACGCCTCGAAGGCGGGGTCGTAGCAGTCGTGATAACGGGGAAACTGCGCCGGGAATTGGGCCTCGGCGGAAGCACCTAGGCACGCAAACATCAGGGCTAGAAACGGGAAATTACGCACGGCAGAACCTCTCTTGAGTTGGGAATCACGACTGGACCATCGAGGTATTCACGGCGAGGGGCTTGAGATGACGCACTGCACTTCGCACGGGGTGCCGCCATCGGAAACAAAAGTGATCCCCGGCATGTTCTGGTCCGGGCTTTCTACACGGACCGCTGCGTTGCTTGTGCTACTGGAGACGGCCACCATGTCGGGGTGCAGTGCCTTGGGCTCTGCCGCCCATGGAAATGCGGTGGTCTTCAGGAGCGGGGTACGGCTTGTCCGAGTGAGCGTCATCCAGCCCTGCGAGTTTGTCTTATCCGGAAGCGGCCACCATGCGATTCCGTTGATGAGCGTAGCGTGTTCGTCGCCAAGCTCGTCTGTTGCTCCCGTGAACGACCTGTACTGCCACTGAAGCCCTTCGGGGGAGAACAGCAGGGTCTTCTCCCGGATGACCTTCGTCGTGATCGTCGTCTTTCCATCGCGGTCAACGAAGCTCGGGGCTACGACGTGCTCAAGCGTCACGCGAAGATCACGATGCGTGCCATGGCTCCCGTTGGCTTCCTTGTTGAGCTGGAACAAAAGCTCACCGGAAGACGGGGCGACAAACGTCAGGCCACCCACGAACGGGATCAAGACGCGGGAGTCTCGAATCGACGCCAGAAGCCCCGAGTGGAAACCCGGCTCATCGGTCGCAGGCGAGGCAGGCCCCGCGTCCGCTTCGTCGAGGCTCGTGACCCCGAGGCGGTAGCACTGGCCTTCGCTCACCTTCAGGCTCGTCGCGGTCCATTCGCTAGTGGCTCGGAGGCGGGCTGTTTGGCGGGGCTCCGGGGCATCACCGAACGGGCCAAACCTGCCAAGCCGGCCCGCCCCCAGAACCGCTGCGGTCCCAAATATTAAAACCATCGCCGCTCGCCTGCCGGACTTTTTGCCCAAGCGGTGCGGCAGGCCAATTCGGGGCAGAAACCCTTCGGGCTGCGCCCGTACGGGCTTTCCCGCTAGGAACCGCCCGATGTCGGCCGCCAGTTCCCCGGCGGTGTGGTAACGGCGCCGACGGTCTTTCTGAAGGCACCGCTCGGCGATGGCACTTACGTCCCGGGGAATTGTCTTGTCCGCGGCTCGAAGCGACGGCGGGACCTCCTCACACACAACCCGGGAGGCTTCGTGGAGGGCCTTTTTTTTCACGGAGTACGGAGGCGAGCCAGACAGCAGCTCGTAAAAGACGACTCCAAGTGAGTACACATCAGTGCGGCCATCTAGATCGTCAGGGTCGGGGCCAAACTGCTCCGGGCTCATGTACTGCACGGTGCCAATCATCTGCCCCGTGCCGGTCTTCATAGACTCAAGGGCGAGATCAGAGTCAGTGCTGCGGGCTACGCCGAAATCTATGACCTTCGGATTCCCCGCGGCGTCCACCAAGATGTTCCCCGGCTTGAGATCTCGGTGGACGATGCTCCGGTCATGCCCATGGGAGATCGCCTCGCAGATACGCTGAAAAAGCCGAAGTTTCTCCTCCAGCGACAGGCCGGTTTCGTTGGCGTAGTTCGTGATGGGCTTGGCGTCCGGAATGAACTCCATCACGTAGAAGGGCACGTCGCCAAAGTCGCTGGAGTATGTGCCGACGATGTAGATCTGCGCGATACACGGATGCTGCAGCTTGGCGAGGAACTCCGCCTCCCGCTCGAACCGCCGCATGGTCTTCTCAGACGTAATCCCCTGCCGGATGACTTTGACGGCGACTGATCTGGCGGGCTTTTCTTGGCGAGCTTCGTAGACCCTGCCCATGCCGCCTTCGCCGATGAGCTTCACGATCGTCACGCCGCCCAAGTCCATGCCCAGAAGCGGGTCGACACGATGGGCTTTCACTCTGGGCCGCGGCGTCAGCCCAAAGTCATCGGCAACGCCCGGAAACCCGTCGGACTCACCCTGCCGCTCACGACCAGCCGGTTGACCGGTTTCGTTCGCATCTTGAGGTTTAGGGTCACTCGTCATCTTGCGTCCATGCGTCCGGTGGGCCGTGCCGGCACAAAAGTTGGCTGAAGGTGGGGCAGTGCTTGAGGGTGCTTGATTCCGGTGACGTGCCGTAACTGGCAAAGCATGCCTGCGGAGGAAGTAACTCGACCGCGGGGCTTCATGTGGCGGTAGTTTACGTCCGTAGTGGGGCATGGCGACAGTTGCTAATCAGAGGCCCGCAGACCAGCTGTGTCGGATTTAAATAGCAATTCATTCGCCCAGATGATTCCTGATGCCGGCAGCTGTCATGGCGAGAGCGACGAGCACCCCCAGCAGCACAAATCCGAGGACAAGCAGGCAGGCACGCGGGATGCCACTGACGGGGTCGCCGAGTGACGACTTGAGTGGCTGCGTGCTTGGTTCGCTGCTCGACCTCGCTTCATCCAGTACCGAAACCACACGGACACTTTTGGGCGCCGGCGGAAATGGCTGCAGTCGTCTCGTGGGCGGGGCATGAGCTGCCTGCCCCTGATGCGAATACCTCATGGGCTGCATGGATGGGCTCCTGACGTAATTTGGGCTCGTAACGCAGCAAATCGCCGGCTGTACTTTCCGGAGAACGGCCTCTTGGGAGCTTTGGCCGCGGTCCCTATCTGGTATTGGCGAGAATGCCCCGCAAAAAGCGCAGGCAGTGGCTTTCTCCCGACAAAACCCGCCAAATGACCCGTCGGCCGTGTGGCCCCCGAGCCGGGTTGATGGCGTAATTCACTGCTCCCAATAGCTCCTGACAGCACGCAGCAACATGCCTCCCGAAGTCCCTGAGCCCGAGCCAGTGCCTGCGGGAGAGCTTGAGCTGTACGCCGAGCTGACCGAGTGCCTGAAAGAGCTTGCTGCAGGCGACGACCGCGCCCGTACTCGGATCATCGAGATCTGCAACGGACGGCTGAGGGAGCTCTCCAGCCGGCTTCTCGGGAAGTTCGCGAAGGTCAGGCGCTGGGACAACACGGATGACGTCGCCCAGAACGCGGCGCTACGGCTGTACAGGGCTCTTGCCGAAGTCGTGCCAGAGTCGCCCCGTGGGTTGATGGGCCTCATGGCGACGCAGATTCAGCGGGAACTACTCGATCTGGCGAGAAAGCACTCTGGGCCGATGAGTTACGCGGCGAACCACGGCACGAATGTCCAAGAGGGTTCACAGGGGGACGTGTTTCTGGTCGAAGAGGCACCCCAAGAGACTGACGAAGACGAGGAACTACCGATTGAGCGATGGGAAAGTTTCCACGCGGCAGTCGAGAAGCTTCCCGACGAGCACCGGGAGGTCTTCAAGCTTGCGTGGTATCTCGGGATGACGCAGACGGCTGCCGCGGAGGCACTGGGGATCTCGCGGCGGACGGTTCAGAAGCGCTGGGACGAAGCCCGGGACTTGATCCGCCAGCAGCTCGGCGAGGACTCGAATCGCGGGTAGATGGCTGAGCCCGCCCGAACTTGGGCCCCGTCAGGCAGCCCCAACCCACCAAGGGAGTTTCAGGGGGGGCATGCTGGTCGAAGGCATGACCTAACGCCTCATTCCACTGTTCATCGCCGAGAACCGCTGCCGGCGCCTTCTGGACGCGATACTGGAGGCGATGGTCAGCACGGTGGTCAGGGCTCGTAAACACGCGAACGCCTGGGAAACGCGATTCTTGGGCTTCTGCGGGTGTTTTGGGGCACGCCTTCGAGGTGAGCAGCAGGGCCGAGAGGTGACGGGTTTTCTTAACAAAACCGCCATCGTTCTTGGCGTCAGCGGGCTTTTGGCTATCGCGGTCGCAGCAATCTGTCCGGAATCGGCTCCGCTAATGCAACGTTGTCGAAATGCAAGTTGTTTGTAGAAAGCTCTCCACGCCGTGTTCCGAGCGCTCTCTAATCACTCACTACGGCCGAAAGCCACTCACCGCACGGCCCCAAGCCCCGCCATCTTCACGACCATGCCTATCTCAGACGAACGGGAGACGCGGAACAAAGCCGTGATGTGGCGGGCTGCAACACCGTCAGTCTTCCACTGAGAACATGTCCCACTGCTCGGGCCCTGGGCCGCCATCTGCGGGCGGTGGCATCGTAGGAAGTCCTGCGATGAATGATGGTGTTTTGTGTGCTGCAATCTCGGCCGCACTCAACAGGCCGGCGTCAGCACGCCTCCAGAAATCCGCTTCGGCTTCCGCGCACCTGGCGACCTCCGCTTCAACCGACTGAAGGTACCGCTGCCGAATCTCGAGTTGCTGCTGAACCCGCTGCTGTTCCTCTGGCGGCAGCCGCTCCATCATCATTTGAAAGCGACTGCTGTGAATCATCGTCTTCTCCGTAGTCTCCCGGTCGCCTAGTCCATTCCAGGCGTAGAACTCATCGGCATCCAGAACCGTGTTGAGGTGACGTTGGGCAAGCAACCGCACCTCCGCCACAGTCAACTCGAGGGTGATCGCGGGCTCCTCTGAGTAGCAGTACGTCGGAGCTTTTCGCGAGTACACGCCTGCTGCCTCGCAATCGTCAACCCAACTGTCATGGACCCACGGCAGGGTCTTGTCAGGTAGTTCTTGGCTGCAGCACCGGCCGGCCACCCTTTCACGGGCTTTCTGCAGAACTCTGTCCTGCCTTGCTTGAGCCGAGGCGTCATTCTCGTGGCCAGAGATGCGGGAGGATTGCTCGCTCATAGAAGTTCTCCTGGGGTTTGGGTTCGAACCGAAAAAGCTTCGGGGGATAGGTGTGACTTATGTCTGCCATGGGCAGGCGGCGGCGTGGACAGCCGGCGGGGGAATGCCCGCGACATGCCTGCCCGCTGCGTGTCACGGTCAGAAGGGTGTTCTTGGTGTTCGCTGGATTGCATGGGCACATGGGTAGACCGTTCAAAACGTCATTGGCTTGCGGGGCCTGACAACTGCTTTCCGCCAGTGCAACGAAACCGCGGGCGATTCACCTGGAGGAACTCAACACAGGTGCTTCAACACGTGCGGCGATTGGCTGCCGCCGTGCTCAGTCCGGCGGTGCAGCGACCTCACTTTGTTCGCTTGTCTCGTCTCCGGTTTCGGGAGAGTGCAATGCGGTCGCTGCTGCTATCGCTGCAGTGCTCTCCACCGCTCTTGAGCGAGTTCGCCTGGACGACGGCTTGTCCGCGTCAGTAGGCCACGCATCTTCCGGGATGAGCCCCGCCAGCCTCATCACACTGACGACTTCGCAGGACCTGCTCTTCCCGCGCCGCACCTCGTCGACCCGCACAACGAGCCCTCCAGAAGTGAATCCGGACGGAAAGTCGAACATGTTGGGATGCAGGCCGGTTGCCTTGCAGTCCCTATCGAAGGCGTCTCCCACCTCGCCGGGATAAGGCCAGTACACGGGGATGAGCTTGCCCCTCTGGGAGCCCGCAGCGACGACCGTGACCAAACAGTAGTGCGGGCAGGGTCGCAGGTCTGCGGGCAGCTTCACGAGCTGAGCGAGCAGCGGCTTGCAGACGAAGGCACCGGCAGGCACCTCCAGTCGCAGCCGTCCGGTGAACTGCACCCTCGTCGTGAATTCCGCCCTGAGCCTGCCCCAAAGGTCATAGCCGGACGTATCCCGAGCATGTGGGCTGAAAAGCTCTTCCTGCCGGACTTTCCTGGGGCGACATTCGCTCACGAGTGGAGGCAGATTCCAGCCGGGGATCGACTCATTGAAGTGCTTGGGGGCACCGTGGCTGGAGGGTGTGCCGGAATCCGAAAAGCGAGACATAAACGTGGTCCTTTTGTGGTAGACGGGAGTGGGGACTTGAAGCATCACAACTGTCGTGGCGTGCTGGCCCCGCCCACGCGCCCTGGATGGCAACGGGCGAATGGCCAACACTCCGGCGGTCACGCTGGCCAAACGGCCTTGGGATCATGACGGAGCTCCAGGACCTCCTGGAGTGTGCCGAGGGCCAGTTGGACCTGATCGAGCAGATCCAGGAGATTGGCCTCGGCATCTTCGAGCATCGTCAGATCAGCCGACTTGAGGTCCCGCTGGGTTAACGCACCAGCGGAGCTCGTGCAGCCGTCGAGGGCCTGCTCGAGATCTCCCTGCAAGCCGATCGCTGCCGATACCGCCGGGCCGAAAGTCTCGGTGTATTCCGTGATCTTGTCGGCCAGGCTTGAGCCTTGTGATTTCAAGGCTGTTTTATGGGCACTCACTTTCGTGTCTCCACAGGTTTCGCATCCGAGATCGAAGATGATCCTGGCATGCATGATCAAAATCTATTCGGGGTCACTTGATCCGGCCAGCGATTCCCACGAGAGCACACCCATGCGCGACGCGTCCGTCAGGTCAATGCGTTAGGCGGCTCTTGCGCTGCGGCATGACGGCGCTACGATGACGAGATGCGTGCCCACGAACTGCCTGCGAATCGACTGCCACGCGGAGCCGGCTGCCGCTGCCGCCATGTAGCCTTGGCTGCGGCTACCGCCGATCCCGTGAGGCCACTCGCGACGCCAAGCCGCTCCCGAGGGTCGCTACCGACGAGGCCCGGCTACGGCCTCCTGGCCGCGACTATCAATGGCCTGAGAAGGCACGCACCGGCCGCCTATCCCGTTGTTGTGCGGACTGGCGGGGTACCCGCGAGCCTTGACGGCTTCTGTGTGCGGCGGCCGGCTCGATTCGTGATTCACTTGAACGACCGGCTGGGGCCAAGCGCAGCAGTGAGCGTGCTCGTCCACGAATGGAGCCACGCCCTTGCATGGAGCCACAGCCTCGACAGGGCCGTGGAGGACCTGCGGGCACGGCGTATAACCCAACAAGAGTTCGAGGACCTCTGCCACGGCCCGGCATTTGGCGTTGAATATGCCACGTGCTGGCGGGTTCTTACCGGGATCGTAATGCCCGAGTTCGCCAAGGCCCGACGGCGGTAATGTTATTATTACCGCGACGGTCTTCGGCCGGTGGCCATCTCGTCAGGTCTCACCAGGCGGCTTGACCCCGGAACCCGCGGCCGCCCGCACCCGCCGGCCGGGCTCCGCCAGAAGCCTCGGGGCTGCCAACTCCCCGCCCCGGTGCCGAAGGGCTCAATGTGACCTTTTGGGTCATTTCTAAGGGACCTACGGGTCCCTACTACAGATATATGTAACAAGAGGCGGCGGCGGGTCGGGCTTACGTCCTCCCGCCCCCGCGACTGGAGAACGTTCGAGCACTTTGAGTTCTGGGTCACGCCCGTAGGCTGGCGGTCGAGCCCTCTGGCGAACGGGCGTGTCGGTGGGCGGGTAATAATAACAATATCTGTCTGCCCCCGCCGGCTTCCCATTGCGGACCGTCCCAAGCCAGCAATTGCTCCCGGGCCCGTTGTCGCAGTTGGGCTACCGGGGCTGTGCTGGCTTCTTGGGCTTGGGCTTAGCGCCCTGCGACGCGACAGGCTGCGATTCCGTCGGTTTGCTCACCCGAGGATGCACGCGGTAGATGCTCGAAAAGCCATTTGTCTTCAAACCGTTCCCGCCGCTCGAACGTGACGGCCGATATTGCCCACGCGATACCACTTCCAGCAGGCCGTTTCCGACCAGCGACTTGATGGCCTTGCCGACGTGCCTCCGGCTGAGCTTCGTCACCTCTTTGAGCCGCGTGTAGCCGATCTGGGCCTGCCCGTCGAACTCGCAGTTGAAGATCGCGAGCCAGACCGTGATTTCGGCCCGCCTGAGCGCTCCCATTGTCTCCATGGTGAAAATCCGCAACTTGAGAAGCCGGTCTTTGACGCGGAAGAGTTTCTCGGGACTGCGAAGGCCGCCTCTGGTTTTGCCCTGCGGCTTTTTTGTCGCGATGCTCTCCGAGGCAGCGACACCGCGACCAGACGAGCCTGTGGGCGGCGTCTGCTCTGCGACTAGCTGCCGCCGGGGTTCTTGGCCAACGGGAATGATGCTTGGCGGAGCCTCGTGCCCTTGCTGCTGTGATGCGGCCTGATCGCGGCCTGCCGACACAGGGTGCGCGTGAACTCTGTATTTCGTCGCTGAAGGCAGGTTGGGCATAAAGGCTCCTTCCAAGCGGGCGAGCTGCAAACCCAGCTCAGAGCGCATCCTGTGCGGCCCCGCTACACGCGCGGGCTAGTCAGGCTCATTGCCCGGAAAATCAATGCTCCACGGGTCGATGCCTAGTGACGTCGGGCGTCGGGAGCGAGCTGACGCCGAAGCTTGGTCAGCCGGGGCCACGAAACCCTCTGCATCGCTTCCCAAGCCGTCGCGGTTCCCGGGGCGATCTGGAAGCAGCCGAAACTGCTGTACCGCGCCATCGAACTCCAGCCTCAGATCCCGGCGCTGGTGGTTCCGCGACTTCACGTGCTGCAGAACCATGACGCGAGGGCCGGGGCCGTGATTTTCTCCCGAGCCCTCTTCGTCGGCGAGAATGTACGCATCGTCGAGCCCGTACTCGATCTCGCTTGATTCGCGGAAGCTGCCCAGGCCCAGCTCACGACTGCTGTATCCCCCGTTGCGCTTCGACGTGGTGCGACCCACTGCCGAGACGAGAACTACCGCAATGCCTGCGCTGGCGATGATTCGGGCCTCTCGCATGACGTTGTTCAGGCGGATCCGGGCTTCGAGCGTGCCGCCGCAGCACTCGATTCGCTGCACGTAGTCGATCACGAGAATCGTCGGCTGGACGTCTTGGATAGCCAGCGCGATCGTCTCAAGATCGTAGGGCTCGTTCATGAAAAACAGCCGGTCGCCTATGGCCCCCAGCGTTGCGAGGGCGTCCTCGATGGGGCGGCCACGGGCGGCGAGCAGGCTTCGGGCAGCTATGTCGGCAAACGGGACGCCGCTCAGCCGCGAGATCTGCCGCTCGATCAGCTTCTCGGGGGTCATTTCGACGTTCACCACCAGGCAGCGGGCCTCCGGGTGCAGTCGAAGGGCGTCAACTACGAGCTGCGTTACCAGGCCCGTCTTTCCGTTTCCGGGAGGAGCCGCAATGCCGGTCACATCGCCGGGCCGCAAGGCCAGCGTGCCCCATGGCTCGTTCGCCACGGCGTACTCGACAGGTCGTCGCCCCGAGAAGAGATCATCCCGGACAGAGTCCAGTAGCGAGCCCAGGGACCGCGCCCGCGGCCCGGACGCGCCACCGCTGCCACCAGAGCTCTCGCCTTCAGGAGGTACTGTCGGCGGCGCCGGCGGCTGAGCCGGCGGGGTCTGTTGATTACTGGCCGGCCCACCGGCGGGAGTGCCAGCGTCCGGAAGCTGGAGATGCTCAGAGGACAAATCACGCGGAAGATCAAACGTCGACATGGGTATGACCCGCAAAGCGGGCTCCTATGGGTGAAGCACCGGCCGAGTGGTCAGTGCAAAAAAAACGAACGAACAAGCGATCGCAGAAACAAAAACTCAGGGCTCGGGCGGGAACTCGACTTGGCCGAGCAGGCGGGCCTCTGCGGCACGGCGGAGGGCACTGTCGATATGGCCCACGGCTTCCCCAGGCGGCAGGCCACAGAGCATGACGCCTCTGCTCAGGAGCGCCCGAATCAGGTCATCGACCGACTCGAAGTGGGCGAGGTTAGACGCCGCCTTGAAGATGGCTACGGCACGCTCGCCATCGGGAGCGCCGTTGATGAGGAACTGCCACGTCGCTTCCCAAATACGGGCATCACAGCTGACGGAGAGAGTGTTCTGCTGGCGGCGTTGGGCTACGTGATGGGCCGCCTGTTGGGCATGCCGCCACAACTCCCACACTGCGTTGATAGTGTCGCGATTGAACGACAGCGGAGCGAGCGGCCTGGGCTTTGCCGCCAGTGTTTCGATTTGGGATAGATCCCAATCGAGGAACTCCTCCGCCGTCATCGGGACCTTGTAGAGCCCGGACTCCTCGTGGCGGCTGTTTGGGGCCCGCAGTGAGTGCAGCGTGCTGTAGATCGAAGTGTCGATCTCGATGCCAGCCTCTGCCGCGATCATGGAGCAAAACGCTTTCTGGGTCTCCGGGAAGTTGGTACCCGGCATCGCCCCTGCCAGCATGCTCGGAAACTCGATGTGAAAGCCCTTGCTGCCGGAGAAACTCACGTAGACGCAGTCGGCCGGAATACCCAGCTCCAAGAGCACTACCAGGAGCCGCGCTGTGTCCCGATACGCCCGCGAAGGGTCTGGTTTTTTCATCGCGTCCTTGCGATCGATGTCAAAGACAATGAGCGGGCTGTAGGTCTCGCCGCGGTAGCCAGCCAAGGAGCCGCGCCTCTCCTGGTTCCACATGTACGAGAAGAGCTCACCCTTGAAGGCGTAGAGCGAGAGATACACGGGCTTGCCGGCAACAGACGGATCCGTGCAGTTCATCAGCGACGTGTACCGCTCGGTCCACGAACCCAGTTTCCGTGGAGCGTTTTTTGCACCGATGCAGGCAAAGCCATGCGTGTACACCAGCGTGTTCAGCAAGATCGCCAGCCCGCCGGGCGGGCCGGCCGCTTGAGCCGGCGATTCGTCTGAGCAAACCGCTGCCGCACCATCGCCGCTGCCAGAGCAGGGCCTCGGGTTGCCGGAGGCCAAGATGGCCTTTACGTGGGCAGGCAAACCCGGGGTCGGCTCCGCCTGGTTGCCGGTCGTCCCGCCATCTGCCAGGCGGATCGTCTCGCGGTTGACCAGGGAGAACGGGCGACCGCCATCGAGGCGTCGCAGGAACACATCAAACCGCACCGGGCGGCGGGAACCAGCGGCCTGCTCCAAGAGCTTGGCCACCGCGGCCCGGGCATCAACCGATATCTGCTTGCCCGTGTGCAACCCCTCCGTCACCTCGAGCAGGGCACGCGTTCCGGGCCGCGACCATAAGTCTTTGTGCGGCTGGGTATCGACCACGAGGCCAACGTAGGTGCCTTTCGGTAGGGCGGAGGCCGTCTGACCGACTGCGACGATGCCCGAGCCGTGATGGCGTTTGACGAGATCGGAAATGACGGCCTGGTTGATCTGCGAGCCTTCTTTGAGCACGACGCACCTCCTGAACTAACTGTGGCTGAGAAACATCACCTCAGCGGCAAGTATCTGGAGACAGCGTCGTGCTGTCGCGGCTCTTTTGCGACGGCACAACCATGCGCCACGCGGCATCAACCGCCGGCAGTCAGTCCGGTTCCGGCACGAGAATCTGTGCCATGGGGTTGAGGAGCCATTTGTCTGCCACGCCCTTCTTCGTCTCTGGCTCGGCTCGCTTGCCCTCGATGTACTTCCAGGGAGCTTGAACTGCGATCCCCGCTTCCTGCATACGAAGACGCATCTCAATAAATTCGTCGTCTGGCCTCGCTGTCTGAAAGATACCCGTGTTCCTCAGTTGGGCGAGGTATTCCTTCGGCTCCCACGGTTCAACCTGCTGCAAGTCTCCACGACTGATGCGTTCCGCGAGTCGACCGCAAGCCGCAACGCGGGGGCCGAGACACCGGACCCAGTGCTCACGATCACTTGCTGTAACTGCCCGCTGATCAAGCGACCGCACCTGCCGTTGAATCTCACGTGCGTCGGGGGGCACTAAGCGCTTATGCACCTTCCTCAAACGCATCTCCAACTCCCGTCCGAGATTCCGAAGGCTCAGGATCGTAGCTGCCATCCGCGGCATCGCCACTGCTCCCTGCAAGAGCATCCCGTATTGACTAACGTTCGCGACAAGCCGCCTTAACAAGTCCTTCTTGGACTGCCGCGTGCTCCGAATGCTGCGACTGCTGCCCCCAGTCACAGTGGGAGCGAAGCACCTGTCGCTCCATTCGCCATAGTGGCTATGAAGGTCCTGCGTCCGCCTTGCCCATTCCTCAGCCCGGAAAGCGTCTTGGCGGTTCGTGAGGTCCGCGAGTGCATCGACCGCGAATACGAACCGCTCATGAACCCGCCGCGTCGCCAGATTGGTGTCTGGTGACTGCAGGAAGGTCTCAACCCTGCGGCGTGCAAACCCGCCTTTTCCCTCCGAGTCGATATGGGCGATTAGATTTCGGACGGCCTGAACTCCGACTCGAGCCACTCGCGCGACGCGATCCTCGAAGTCACGCCAATCACTGAGCGTGCTGGCGGCTGCGACTGATGTCTTGATGGCATCTCGAAACCAGCGCGGCGGCGGCGTTTCAGGTGGCACCCACTCCATTTCCAATCGCCCAGCCTCGGCGTCAGCGCCGTCGACGAACGGACCTGTGGGAATCCATTGGAAATTGAAGTGGTGCTCAATGAACACGGGAAGTTGCAGCAGCGAAGACAGCACTTGGTCGAGATATCGCTCCGGGCAATCGTCCGCCCGGCTCGCAGCACTGGAAGCGACAGCCTCGGGAGCGTTTCCTTCGACCTGTTGCTTCGCGTATGCGAGCAGTTGATGGACTGAGGCTTCATCAACGCTCCCCGCAGCGATGGTCGCCGCCGAGTGCCCATCGAACCTGGCAGCCCACTCCTGCAGCGCTATCCCGAAACTCAACAGCTTCTGAAGCTTTTCGGGATCGCTATAGTCCCGCCGCGAGACCGTGACTTCACTCGTGGCGTCACCTGTGTGGAGCCCGAGGTTTTTGGCGGACAACACAGCAGCGTCGTATCTGTTCTTGCTCTCGCCGGCTTGTTTCGCAGGTTTCGAGCCGACTACCTTGCCCGTCTTTTTGCCCGGCGTCTTGGTAGTGTTCTTGACCGGCTTCTTGGCAGTCTGCTTGGCAGTCTGCTTAGCGCTCTTCTTGGCCATCGGCAGCTCCTCTTTTCCTGATCGCTTTCTTCAGTTCATCTCGCCCGCAAACAGATACACGCTCTCAGGCTGCCGCGCTTTGTGAAGTTGGTCAAGTAGCCTGCGCCTATCGATGTCGCACAGAGCAACCGTATCGATGCGGCACGCGTTGCGGGCGGGGGCGCATGGTTGTGCCACCTGAAACCGGCTCTGGCCAACGTTTCAGAGCAGCCTTAGGCTTCCCGTGAACTGCTGATTCATGGCCGCGCGGTCATGAAGACAAATACTTCAACGCCGCCGCGTGCGGCAGAAAGGTTTCGTTATGGCTGGTGGAGCAAAAGCTGATCCCGTATTTCGCAAGCGGTGTGTTGAAGATCACGAAGAAGCGTGGGAAATCTCGCCGGAAGATTTGGAGCGGTGGGATGTTGAGGGCCCATGGCGGCAGCTGCAGGCCAGTCTCGATTTTCTGAAGAAACACGGCGTCCAGCGCTTCAGCTATGGGGGAATCATCAGGCCTGGTGTAGGGGAATCCTCATCTGGATACCCGTCCAGCATCAGGTTTTAACGTGACAGGAGCTATTCGGGCGAGGAGCTCGCGAGCCTTCACACGCACCTCATGGCACCCGGTTGGTTTCTTGTCGACCACCTGCCACTACTTTTCCCAGACGACGTCGTCCGCGACCTGGTGCAGATTCACCTGGAATTCGACCTCGGTGACGAGCATCTGCCTCGGTTGATTACCGGGCGCGTCACAACCATCCGTACCGACGGGCAGATGGTGTGGGAACCCATTCGCTTGATGTGACGAGAAGGTTGCAACCCCAGCCACGGCGCTGCCCGCGGGCGCCGTGGGCTTGGTGGCGGCAGCCCGACAGCCAGCGCTTGGAAGAACCTCGTTCAGAACCCCGCCTCGCTCCACCACGGAAACCACGTCATGGCTCGACGACAGTCTACTCAACGCACCTCCCACGAGACCGATCCGCACAGGCGGGCTCCAACCCTCCGCGCTACCTCTTCGAGGAATGCAGCCAGCCCGGTGGCACGGCGGAAGCATTGCCGCAGGCTCCGATACAAGTTGTTCCACGAAATCGTAGGCCATCTCCACGAGCTGCTTCCGGCCCGGCTGCCGGTTGACGTGTACCTCGGCGTGGGCGATGGCCGTCGATACGGGGGGTGCGCCCTCGAGCCGTCACGGTTTCGCATTCGCGTATCCCACCGGCTGCCGGAGGAGTTCGCCATCCAGGTTTTGATTCACGAATGGGCGCACGCGTTGTCGTGGCCCCGAGGCCAGAACCGCTGTTCATATCGGTGGCAGCCGATCGCGATCCGCGGCCCGACTGATCACGATGCTGCCTGGGGACGGGCATACGCCAGGGTTTACTGCAAAGTGCTTTTCGAAATCCTTCCACAACTTCAAAAAGCCAAGCGTGCCGCACAACGTGTCAAGCGGAAGGGTCGCTGCAAATAAACAAGAGAAGAAGACCCGCTGACACCGTAGCAGCCCTTTTTCCCCGCAACACAGTCCCGACGAGGACGCCCGAGGGTCTTAACCCCGCGGCAGCTCGTGGCAGGAGAGGCCGGCGATGAAGCCACGAAAGACCAGCAGACCGACAACTGCCATAGGGCTACCTGCCGTGCCGCAGCCGGCGAAAGCCCTTGCGGATAGTTGGCAAACGGCGAATCAAGCTCCCCGATCCCGGAAATCAGACTGTGGCCTCGGCGGCCTCATCCCACCCCACGAGATGTTCGGCCGCGCCCTGCCCGGGCCGCGTTCCATCGACGCCGACCTGCCCTTCGAGGAGCGGGTCGAGCGGGCGTGGGAGCACATCAAGGCGACACGCTTTATGCCCGATGAGTACGAGCGGCTGCGGGAGGTGATCATGGCGAGGATCGAGGGAGAGCGTCGCAGTGACGCCGGGACAAACTGATCAGTGGACGTGATCAACTCGAATAACTTTTTCCGTAGCCACCCGGCGACCGCGGACGTCGCGGCTATTTGCGTCCGTCGCAACAAGGCGGCCCAGATGTTGTCCATCAGCGTCAGCACACTAGATCGGCTCGTGAAGGCCGGCGATATTCCATGCTTCAAACTGCCGGGCGGCGTCCTTTTCAGAGTTGATGCTCTTCGGGACTGGGCGCATCAGATGGAACTTCGCGCAGTGCAGCGGAGTGAAAGTCCCGAAATTCCTCCGGTGTCAAAGCCGGACACCAACGGCGAGGCTTTTACGCGCTCGCCGTAAGGTCAAATACCCACAGCAACGGAGAAAAATTCATGGCGTACCTTCGCAGCAAAAAAGGGAAGCGCGGCACGACTTGGGAGGTTCTTGTTTACGTGTCGCCGCAAAACCGCCCCAACATTCGACTCGGACGGGTCAACGCGCGAATTGCACAGACTGCAAAGGCGCGAATCGAGTCACTTGTCGCGGCAAAAATAGCCGGGCATTCGCTTGACGCCGAAACGGCAGGTTGGGTCGCCGGCCTGCACGACGTCATCCACGAGCGGCTTTTTCGGGCCGGCCTCGTTGAACGGCGGGTAGAAGCCGCACAGCCCCCCGCCCCGGTCGTGCTTCTGGCCGATCAAGTGGAGCGCTACATCAACAGCCGCGCCGCACTGAAGCCCAACACGGTCCGCAACTACAAGACGACCAAACGCCTTCTTGTCGAGCATTTCGGCGGCGGCCAGCCAATTCGGATGATCAACTCGGGCCACGCCAAGGACTACCGGGAATGGCTCTTGAAGAAGTACGCACGGGCAACGGTGGCACGAGAGGTGAAACGCGCACGCCAGTTTTTCGAATATGCGAAGGACTGCAGCTCGATCGAGACGAACCCGTTCATCAAGGTGAAAGCGGGAAGCCAGAAGAACACGAAGCGGAAAGCGTTTGTGGGCGGGGAGGTGGTGGCGAAGGTGCTGGAGGTGCTTCCCGACAACCTCTGGCGACTGGCGCTTGTGCTGACGCGGTACGGTGGATTGCGTATTCCGAGCGAAATCTCGCGGCTAACGTGGGCCGACATCGATTGGGCTGGGCGATGCTTCACGCTCCACGTTCCCAAAAAGGAACATATCGACGGCCACGAGACCCGGGTGGTGCCCATCTTCCCCGAGGTCGAGCCGTATCTTCGCCAAGCATTCGACGAGGCCCCTGCCGGCAGCCTCCACGTTCTACCGACACGGTTTCATAATGAAGGCTACGTGTACGCTGGCGTCAAACGGGCGGTGAAACTTGTGGGCGTGGAGAAATGGCCCAAACTTCTCCAGAACCTCCGCGCCAGCCGCGAGACCGAGTTGATGCTGCAGTACCCTGCCCACATCGTCCATGCGTGGCTCGGAAATTCGAAGGAGGTCGCGGAAGACCACTACCTCATGGTGACGCCCGAGGACATCCTGCGGGCCGCCAGCATGCCCTCCTCAAATCCGACTCCAAATCCGACTCCGTCAACGCTCGTTTTGGCTCATCAGGAGTCGTCACCAGAAAACGAAGAAGCCGTATCGCCCGCATTTGCGAACGATACGGCTTCTGGAGTACCCCCACGGGGAGTCGAATGAACGAGGAATCTACGGGAGAAACCGCAGTCGAGGAAAACGCCGGACCACAGTCCGGACCACTGTGGGTGGCCCCCGATCTCGGGGACCTGGTTCGACTCCTCTCTGAGCTCCCGGAGGACCAACGCCAAGCCCTCGTGAGCCTCATGCGGCACGCCGCCGGCGGGTGATCGGGTGGGGCGGTGCTGCGTCACGCCGACGTCTGGCAAGGCAACTGCGACCCAGCCGTTCCCGTCATGGGCCTTCCCGTCATGGGGCCCATTCAGGCGGCGACGAGCGGCCGCAATTCGTCACGGTCGACGGCGGTTTGCCCCAGCGATTCAAGCAGGGCGAAGAACCTGTCAGGATCGAACAGGGCAGGATCGGTAATTTCGACACCGATCGCCCGGCCATCGGCGGCCCGGTCAACGAGCAGCACGTCGTCAATCCTGTCGGTTCGCACGGCTGAATCGCCGGGCTGCCGCGGCAGGTGAAAATAGGCGGCGATCGGTCGTCCGTGCCGGTACGTCACTTTCAAAAAAACCCGCTTCATTGTGTCACCCGATAGGCGGTAATCACGACGATCACCCGATCGCGTTCATCCGGCTCCACGACGACTTCCCAAGCATCGCCATCGTGGGCTGTTTCCAAGATCCATCGGCCTTTGGCACCGCCGCGACGGATGGCACCAGTCGTTTCGATCATCAGTCGCAGGTCAACCTCGGAGAACCCGCGATCAATCATCCGCTCCTCGACGTGCGGACTCAACTCCAGCTCGAAATTCCACCAGTCAGGATGAGTTTCGAGCGCCATTTTCGCGATCCTGACCGGCGACCAAACCTCGCCCTGTCCCGATCATATCGTTTCTGCGCCCGTCGCCGGTCTCCTCAACCTTGTTTCGCCCGATTTTGCGGGGGTTTCGGAGACACACGCGACACGCCCGTCCCTTGAACCGTTCATTCCCGCACCAGCGCCCGGGGCACGACGATCTCGTACTTCGCCACGTAGGCGCCTTTGGGGACGATGCTCCGGGCGCCTTTGCCGAGGTCGACCCGGCCCCGTGCCAGTTTTGCGACGACGGGCAGGCCGGCCCGTTCGGCCATGAACATGAAAAGCCGTTTCACCTTCACCGAGGAGCATGCCTCCAGGAGCGACTGCATCACCTGGGGTCGCAGCGTCCGCAGATTCTCGAGCAGGCCGTAGATCTCCACGAGATCCATCCGCTCCGGTGCCAAGAGCAGGCATTCGAGGATCGCCCGCTCCGGCGCCGAAGACACGACCGAGAAGCCACCGAAATCCCGTGCGCGGACGGCGGCGCCGGCCGGCAGGAATTTCGACGTCACATGCGTCACCTTCTCGGGCCAGCGATATCGCCGGAACCACAGCGGCGGCCGCACGCCGGGCTGCGAAAAGAGCCAGACATGCCCCCGACCGAGGCGGGCGAACTGGGCGACCCCTTGGGCAGCGAGGGCCGTCAGCCCGCCGACATGCACCGCCAAACCATCCTGGGCCTGCAGGGCGTGCAGGGCCCCCTGCCACGTGGGCGTATCACCGGGCCGCTTGAAGACACCCGAACCGACTGATTCCAGCCATCCGCTGGCGACGTACTTCTGGGTGTGCTGCGGCGTGACTCCCAGGACCGCCAGCGCAGACCGGGTGACCACCCCGTGCCGCGGCAGGGAATGGACGAGCGACTTTATTTTGGATTCGCTGGATATACCCACGGTATATTTCTAGCACGCAAATCAAAGTACGTGCAAGAAACCGTTTCGACAGCGGCTGCCCCTCACCTGGGCTTCCGGGCCCGATCCGGCAGTTGCTCGGCCCATGTGGCGAGCGGGTCGAAGGCGTCGGCGACACCCGTCGCCCACTCGATCCACTCGGCCGCTTCCTGCCGGGCACCCTCAGGGAGCGGTCGCCCCTCGACGACTGTGCGTACGGCCTCGACGAACTCCCGGAGATCGCCGCATCGCTTCCACAGCCGGGCCCGCTTGAACAGGGCTGTCTCCCGCTTCCTCTTTGCTGCCGCCAGCCGAGCAGCCTCCTTGGCCCGTTCTTCGGCCTCCCATTGAGCCTGCTCCTCGGCCTCTCGCTGACGCTCCTGCTCTTCCCACTCCGCTTTCTTCCAGGCGCGATCAGATGCAATCCGGAGCGATCACCCGAAACAAAAACACCTGCACACCCCGCAGATCGCGAGGTGTACAGGTGTTCCGATACCCCCACGGGGAGTCGAACCCCGGTTTTCGGACTGAGAACCCGACGTCCTGGGCCACTAGACGATGGGGGCGTCTGTCGGCCGCTGGGGCCAACACAGTGGTTCTAGCAGTGTCGGATGCGGAGT
>Ga0315909_10003010_pt1 | contig 20948 bp, 21 predicted proteins | sample LakEriMetagenome_11_FD_203527 | JGI IMG/M metagenome (GOLD analysis project Ga0315909, IMG submission 203527) | Freshwater fungal communities from buoy surface, Lake Erie, Ohio, United States - Buoy 2 MA125 | ecosystem: Environmental > Aquatic > Freshwater > Lake | place: USA: Lake Erie, Ohio... | reverse complement strand
CGAACCGCTACCAATCGAGCTGATCCAGACCGTCTTCGCGCCACCAGCAACGGTTACCCCCGCGTTTGGTCCGGATCTGCTGTGTATCCGGCAAAACATCTGCGACAACACCGCCAATCCGGTATCCACCTCGACCGACCCGCATTTCCTCGACGCTCGGCTTGACGCCCTGACAATAACCGGCGACGTCTATCTCAGCGATACACTCACGCTTTCAACCGTGTTGGGGATGAGAGATTCGCGCGAGACGGTGTTCATCGACTTCGACGGTTCGAGCTCGACCACTTTCAACGTGGTGCGCGATCAGGATTACAGTCAATACAGCGGCGAGCTCCGGCTTGCGAGCTCCTTCGAAGGCCCGATCAACTTCGTCGCCGGGGTGTTCCACTTCCATAGCGAATATAGTCTCAGGCAGGCGATCAAGCTCGACCTGCAGATGGTGGGCGCGCCGGTTCCGCCGAATGCGCTTTACGTCAACGGCAATGGCGATGAGGATGATCATGAATCGACTACCACTGCAATCTTCGCGCAAGCCGACTGGGCGATCACCGACAAGCTCACGCTGACACTTGGCGGCCGTGCGACTTGGGACGAGAAGATGATCGAGACCCGGTTCTACGGCAGCACGCTCGGCCCCACGGCGGCATACCGGGTCACCGACGGCATTCCGGCAGGCCGGCCGCTAACATCGGCGGGTAGCGGAAAGGCCGACTGGTTCGAGTTCACGCCCAAGGCGATGCTGACCTACGAGCCCACCCCCGACATGCTCTATTACGCGTCCTACACCCGCGGCTACAACGCCGGAGGCTTCAGCGCGCGGGCGGGCACAGTGGCGGACGTGACGACACCCTTCGACCCGGAGACCATCGATTCCTTCGAGATCGGCGGAAAGCTCGACCTGCTGAACCGCCGGCTGCGCTTCAACGCTGCGCTGTTCTGGAACGAATACAAAAACAAGCAGGAAGAGGCGATCGAACCCGGCCCTCCGCCGACCTTTACCTCCACTACTGTCCGCAACGTCGCGCAGGCGCGGATCCGCGGGGTCGAGCTCGAGGTCAGCGCGCTGCCCTTCGACGGGCTCCGGCTCGATGCGAGCCTCGGTTATCTCGATGCCGAATACACCGATTACGAGGCCTTCCTCGCCTCGGCGCAATACATCTCCACGCCACCTCAACCGGCCGGGACGCTGATCCTCGCGGACCTGTCGACGCTTGAACTTCGCAACGCACCGGAGCTAACCGGCAGCTTCGCTGCGACCTACACCGCAGATCTCGGCTTCGGCGAGTTGTCGCTGAACAGTCAGGCGCGCTATGTCGGGGAACGCTTCCAGGAATTCTTCAATTCCCCGCGCGGACTGGTCGAGGATTTGTGGCGAGTCGATGCCTCGGCAACGATCTCCTTCGGCGGACCCGGGCAGGACAAGTTCCGCTTAACCGCCTTTGTCGAGAACCTGTTCGACGAGCAGATCAATTTCGGTCTCACCAACTCTGTGGTCGACTTCGGCACACTCTCGCCGCCGCGGCTCTACGGCGTGGAGTTTGCCTTTAACTTCTGAGACTTCGAGTAAGGAAATCTTTCATCCCACCCGTGTTTCAAGCCTCTCTTCACGGGCACCTAAAGGGCTCCCTCCATGGGAGCCCTTGCTTTTTCTGGCTGCGGTCTGAAAATGTGGGGTCTTTTCTCTTTTTACGAGCATAGAAATGGCGCGTTCTGCGCTCGCGACCCTTGAAAAGGTGTCATCCTTGCACGGACTGTGGCCAAGAGCCGTTATGCAACAACCGGATCAGTAGCAGCCGCGTTGCGAGGCCGGGAGGACAAAATTTGGATGTTGGATTTTTTGGCAAAAGAACTGCCATTCAGCACGTCGCCGCCGGACGGCAGCAAAGTCCCGAGACTGTGTAAAAACGCCCGTATATGCCATGGTTCTCTCGCGTTTCGGGAGGCTTTGGAATGGGTCGTTTCGTCCAAGGGGAGACCGTCGGCAGGACTATTTGCTGCCAGCGGCGCTCGATGATTACGTGTCCGAAGACAATCCAGTTCGGGCAATTGAGGCCTTCATCCATGCGCTAGATTTGAAGGCGCTGGAGTTCGCTGGAATGACCCCGGCTGGGACGGGCCATCCCGCCTACCATCCTGCGACGATGCTCAAGATCTACCTCTATGGCTATCTGAACCGGGTTCAGTCGAGCCGACGCCTCGAGCGTGAAGCCCCGCGGAACATTGAGTTGATGTGGCTCACCGGGCGATTGGCGCCCGACTTCAAGACGATCGCCAATTTCCGCCGGGTAAACGGCGCTGCGATCCGATCTGTGTGCAGCCAGTTCATCGTTCTGTGCCGGCAGTTGGGTCTCTTCACGCGCGCGGTCGTTGCGATAGACGGCAGCAAGATGAAGGCGGTCAACAACCGCGACAAGAACTACACCGCCGCGAAGGTCGCCTCACGGATGAAGCAGGTGCAGGACAATATCGACCGGTATCTCGACGCGCTTGCCCTCCGGCTCCGCTACGCTCCGCATGCGGCCAGCGATGGCGTCGAAGGCAATCTTGCACTAACAATCAACGCGGACCACTCAATGGTGGCCTGTCAGACCGCCATGTCGAGCGCTTCGTTGCTGATGGTCATGTTGCAGTCGTTCCCTTTGTGGCCCCGGATCTCTCGCAGGCGCTCTGGCCGCCCAAATGCACCTGTGCGAATTGCTAGAGCAAGAACGCCTTTGCGCCCGCTACAACCTTTTCGCAAAGTGGTCGCGGCCAGACCGGCGGTGACGGAGAATGCGATGGCAGGGCAGTACAACGCGATTGCATTGGAGAAGCGCGGCGAGGTCGACTGGCTGACGCTCAATCGGCCCGATGCGCTTAATGCGATCACCACCGAAATGGTGGGGGAGCTGGGCCACTATTTCGGCGCGCTCTATCACGATCGCACTACCCGCATCGTGGTGATGCGCGGCGCGGGCCGGGCGTTCTGCGCTGGGCTCGACATCAAGGATCACGGTAGCCGCGATCCGGCAGCAATCCCGTTCGGCGGAGGGTTCGGCTTTCAAGGCTTCCTTGCCGATGTCTACATCAGGATGCGCCGCTGCCCGCAGCCGATCATTTCGCTGGTGCACGGCGCGGCCTGCGGCGGGGGCTTTGCCTTCGCGCTTGCCTCCGACATCCGCATCGCCGGGGAGAGCGCGCGGATGAACGCCGCCTTCATCCGCCTCGGACTGTCCGCCTGCGACATGGGGGTGAGCTATTTCCTGCCGCGGCTGGTGGGGGTGTCGGTGGCCTCGGAGCTGATGCTGACGGGTCGCTTCATCAACGCCTCTCGCGCGCTCGCCACTGGTCTCGTCAGCGAGGTGGTGGCCGACGACCAGCTCGAAGCCGCCGCGCAGAGCTATGTCGAGGACATGCTGCTTGCCTCGCCTATGGGCCTCAGGATGACCAAGGAAGGCCTCAACATGGCGGTCGATGCCGCAAGCCTCGAGGCGGCCATGGCGATCGAGAACCGCAACCAGCTGATGACTGCTGCCAGCCCCAATTTCGCCGAGGGTATGCGCGCCTTCCTCGAAAAGCGCCGCCCCGACTACATTCCCGACTGAAGGCCAGAACCGACCATGACCCACCCCAAATATCCACACATCTTCTCCCCCCTGACCATCGGCAAGCAGGTGGTGAAGAACCGCATCATCATGGGCTCAATGCATACCGGGCTGGAGGACGGGCCGGAACCGGCCAAGCGCCTCGCCGCCTATTTCGTTGAGCGGGTCAATGGCGGTGTGGGCATGATCATAACCGGCGGCATCTCCCCGCACCCCACGGGCGGCTATGGCGCGAAGCTGACTGGGCCGCAGGAGGTGGCGATGCACCGCGAGGTGACGCAGGCCGTCCATGCTGCCGATCCGGACGTGAAGATCTGCATGCAGATACTCCATTCCGGTGCGCTCGCGGGCGTGCCCGATGCGGTCGCGCCCTCGGCGGTGAAGTCGCGCATCGGCCGTTACGCGCCCAACGAGCTGGACGAGGCTGGGATCGAGGAGCAGATCGCCGCCTTCGCCCGGTGCGCGGCGCTGGCGCAGGAGGCGGGCTATGACGGGGTCGAGATCATCGGCTCGGCCGGCTACCTGATCTCCACCTTCCTCGTCGAGAAGACCAACCTGCGCACCGACCAGTGGGGCGGATCGTGGGCGAACCGGATGCGCTTCCCGCTCGAGGTCGTGCGCCGGACGCGCGCCGCCGTCGGCCCGGATTTCGTCCTCATCTTCCGCATCTCGGCGATGGACATGCTCGAAGGCGGCCTCGCGTGGGACGAGGTGGCGAGCCTTGCCCGCGCGCTCGAAGTCGCCGGGGTGGACGTGATCTCCACCCACTTCTGTTGGCACGAGAGCTTCGTGCCGACCATTGCCACCATGGTGCCGCGCGCCGCCTTTGCGCAGGTAACGGGCCGGCTGCGCAAGGAAGTCTCGGTGCCGGTGATCACCAGCAACCGCATCAACATGCCCGATGTCGCCGAGGCGGTGCTCGCGCGCGGCGATGCTGATCTGGTCTCGATGGCGCGCCCGATGCTGGCCGATGCCGAGCTGGTGAAGAAGGCCGCCGAGGGGCGCGAGGACGAGATCAACACCTGCATCGGCTGCAACCAGGCCTGCCTTGATCACACCTTTACGGGCCGCGAGACCTCCTGCCTTGTCAACGCCCGCGCCTGCCGCGAGACCGAGCTGACGCTGGCTCCGGCTGCGGCTCCCAAGCGGATCGCCGTGGTCGGCGCTGGCCCGGCTGGTCTCGCCTATGCAACCCTCGCTGCCGAGCGCGGCCACCATGTGACGCTATTCGACGCGGCGGACGAGATCGGCGGGCAGTTTAACCTCGCTAAGCGCATCCCCGGCAAGGAGGAGTTCTACGAGACCCTGCGCTATTTCGGCCGCATGATCGAGAAGCACGGGGTCAACCTCAAGCTCTCGACCCGCATCTCCGCCGACGAGCTGCTGGCGGGCGGCTATGACGAGATCATCATCGCCACCGGGATCGAGCCGCGCACGCTGGAGATTTCCGGCATCAATCACCCCAAGGTGGTGCGCTACATCGACGTGATCCGTGGGCAAGCCAGCGTCGGTCAACGGGTGGCGATAATGGGCGCGGGCGGGATCGGTTTCGACGTCGCTGAACTCATCACCCATGATGGCCCCTCGGGCGCGCTCGATGTCGAGGTGTTTGCCAAGGAATGGGGCATCGATTTCAAGAACCACCCGCGCGGGGGTGTCACCGGCGTCACGCCGGAAGTGCATTCCAGCGGCCGCGAGGTGTGGCTGCTCCAGCGCAAGACGAGCGCGGTCGGCAAGGGGTTGGGCCGGACGACTGGCTGGACCCACCGGCTGACGCTCCAGCGACGCGGAGTAAAGATGGTCGCCGGGGTGGAATATGACCGGATCGATGCTGCCGGGCTGCACCTGCGGATCGAGGGCGAGCCGCAGGTGCTCGAAGTCGATACGATCATCGTCTGTGCAGGCCAGCTCCCGGCACGCGGGCTGCATGATGAGCTGGTAGCAAAGGGCGCGCGCCCGGTGCTGATCGGCGGCGCTTACGAAGCGTCCGAACTCGATGCCAAACAGGCGATCAAGCAGGCAACCGAGCTCGCCCTGGTTGCCTGAGCCGGGCGCGGCATGCCGGGCCTTTCCTCCTTCATGGCCAAATCTAAAACAGATTTTGGACCACTCAGAAGGGGGCGATTCAAACACGTAAGACCTTGGGCGATAAAGTGTCAGCCTGAACAGCGCGGGTGGTCAGAACTCGTTTAGTTATGACCGCTTTGAGCCCATCAGAACGATCAGCCTGATGACCGCGATCGGTCGCAAAGCTGCGCGAGAACAGCTGGATCACGTTCTTTTACAGGATTATAAGCCAGTTCTCATCTTCGTTCTGTATGGTGCGCCAGCTTTTTCAAGAATTTAGGTCGCATCCTCGGCCGGGCCATCATGGACCAGTCAGCACCAAATCAGCACCGGGTGGCTTTTCGCAGCCAACTTTTCGCAGATTGGCAGAGCCGCAAGCCCGCCCAATCGGCTGCGGCTGGGCCACGCGGTTGCTACTGTCTCTCGAAATTGCGGGAACACAGGGAACAGCGGGAACAGGCCAGCCGAGGCCGCAGAAATCCGCTGCTTACCCTGTTCCCGCGCCGAGCGGTTCCTGTTCCCACCAGATCGGCCATGATCTACCGCACAACTGGAAACCTGCGTGCGGTCCAAATTTTGCTCGGCCACTCCAAGATCGAGAACACGGTCCGGTATCTTGGGATCGACGTGGAGGATGTTCTGGTCCTAGAGGAGCGCATTGAGATCTGACACTGCTGGCGGCCGTCGGGCAAGCTCCGATGTCCGCTTTCGTCGAAGATCGACGATCACCGAACCGGCAACAAGTGGGTGGATTCCTGCCGCCAATTTTTTTCGCTATAAGCTGCTGATGGACCGCATGCTGAATGTCACGTTTCGGCAACGAGCGGGAACAAGCAGACCTTTCGTCCAAAGATGAATTTTCGGACGTATCGGTGGGGTCTGGCTGGTCTTCCGCTTTCCCCTTTTGCAGGCGCGCGAGAAGGGCTCCATCGCAATGGCGCAAGGACGCAGGACACCAAGAGCGCAGCCGCTAAGGCGGGCGATCGCGCCGCTCGGAAAGCAAAGGTGGCGGGGCCAACGCGCCTGCTTGAGGTGTTGACCCCGGCCCCGTTCAATAATGCAGCGTTAGGACGCTAGTCACGCACGATTTCACGCACGCCCAATCCGACCACCACCCCAGCGCGCCGCGCGGCGCGGCGGCTCTTGGCCCGGTCATAGTAATATTGCTCGCGGCAATACCGATCGTAGCGATCATTGTAGGAGTAGTAGACCATGCATTCATCGTATTCCTCGCGAGCGTTTTCGCTGGATGCGGCCCCTGCAATGCCCGCCGCGACGGTTCCTGCGATCACCCCGGCGCGGCGCGCATCGCGGCGGTTGTCCCAGTTCTCCCAGTGATCATGGTTGCGGTTGCGCCGGTCGCGCTCCCAACGGTCCTTGGCGAGCGCGTCGCCCGCCAAGGTGGCAAAGCCAAGCGCGGCGAGCACAGCAATGGCGAGCGTCTTGCCAGCCTTCATGGCTTCACCAGCGCGGACAGATTGGATTCTTCAGGCTTTTCGACCTTGGAGCAGGCACCATAGACACGCTTGGCGGTTTTGGCCATCCAGTCCCGGCTGAGCGGCTCGATCTTGCCGTCGGTCTTGGCGTAGTGATACCCGTGCAGCCAATGGAGCCCGAAGGCAATCTCGTCCTGCGCGGCAAGCGCCGCATCATCGGCCGGCACGGTGGTGGCGACCTCCGCGGCTCCGAGGAAATCCGCGCAAGTCAGATTGTAGAGTGGGTCGTTCGATGCGATCTTGGGTGCATCAGTCGGCGTGACGATCGCTGCATCGGCGCTTGCGGTCGCTGCCTCCTTAGCTGCCTCGCCGGCCGGTGCGGGCGCGCAGGCCGCAGCGAACAAGAAGTTTGCTGCCAGCAACCTTGTCAGTGTTTGTTTCATGCAAGTTCTCCCTTTTTGAACGTCAGAAATGCAAGTTGAGCCCTTCGCCGAGCACGGTGACCACGCGATTTTCGATGCGAGCAGGGTCGACGGCCTGCACAACGAGCTTCGCAGCGCCGACAGAGTAGGGGTTGTGGGGATTTAGGATTCCCCAAACCCCTAGCCTTGATATGCAGAGCCGTCGCTCCGTTCTCACTCCCAATCCGTCTCGACCCAAACAGGAGCTGGCATATTCCGAGCCATCGCCGAGGGCGGATGATGGTTTCAGGCAAGTGATATTCTCCGCCGGCTTGAAGGCCGTGTTGATGCTGCCCATCAGTGCGAACCCTTCAGGCCCTTCGAGCGACACGCTGCGCACGCCTGCCTTGGGCGTGAAATCCACGTTATTGAGGTTCACCCAGACAAGGCCAGGGCCTTGGTGATGATAAGGTACGGCATGTTTTCATCTCTTTTTTTCAATACTTCAGAATGGGGCAGGCCTCCCCAAAAAGCAAGTAATTGCTTAAGCAGGTTGCAGTGCCAGCGGTCGGCAGAGTGCTCTTCTGGCACCAACGCCATTCAAGCGACGGAAAAGGCTAGATTTCTGAGGGTTGGAGAACTTCAGTGGCACTTAATCCTGTCACAGAAGGCGAACCTGATTTGTCCCGCAAGGCGAACCTGATCAAGCGCAAGCGCTTCGGTCGCTTGTACTTCAATCGCGCATACCCCAAGGATCTCTGGCCGGTCCTAGGCAAGTCGCCCTTCCGGCTATCGCTTCATACCGATTCCATTGAGGTGGCCCTCGGGCGTCGGCCAGATGCCGAAAGGCGCTATTTCGCCGCTGTCGACAAGGCTCGGGGTCACCAGGAAGTACTCACGCCAAGGCAGCTCATTGAAATCGATGCTGTCGCAATCGCGGCGCGCTGGTTCCAGGCTGAAGACAAAGAGCGTGTTGCGGACCTCGCCAGCCGCCGCAGCGCGAACCTCGATACCGATTGCTATCTTGCGGCTCTAGACCGCTACGCGCCGCCAACGCTACGAGCAGCTCGACGATGAACTGGTCTACTCGGGCACCGATCTCGACCGCTCGGTTATCGCGCCGAACCAGATTCGCACCGTGCTCGAGACCTATCGCGACACCATTTCGACCGAGCTGTTCCGTTTTCCTCACCCGGCTGCTGGCGCTCCACGATGCCGGCAAGCTCGCCTTCTTCGGTCAGCTGGCTCATCTCTCCGATCGGCGCGCATTCCTGCGCCACCTCGCGCCGCTCCGCAAGAAGCGCTGGGTGGTCTATGCCAAGCCGCCCTTCGCCGGTCCCGAGGCCGTGCTCGCCTATCTCTCGCGCTACACCCACCGGGTCACCATCTCGAGCAGTCGCCTTCTGCGGCTCGACGAGCATGGGGTCACGTTCCGCTACATCCGCTACAAGAACTATCGCCGTTCTGCACCAGACCGGCAGCAGGTCATGACGCTCAGCGCCGACGAGTTCATCCGCCGCTTCCTGCTGCACTGCCTGCCACGCGGGTTCCACCGCATCCGCCACTATGGCCTGCTCGCCAGCGGCACCCGCAAGGCCCACCTCGAGCGCGCCCGCCAGCTGCTCGCCCTCGCGCCGCCCGCCGCCGACGAGACGCCCAGCGAACCCCCCGATCCGCGCCCGCCATGCCCCTGCTGCGGCGGGACCATGACCATCATCGAGATCATCGACCGCCGCTATCTGCCGCGCGGCCCGCCATGTCCGAGCGCACCATCCGGGAACCTTGCGTCGTGACCCGGCACGGCCCGACACTGCCAGACCTCACCGCAACCGCGCTGCCGGGGACGGGGACGTCTGCTTATCGTCCGTCCAGGAGCAGTCGTCCCATCGCCAAAATCAGACGAGCCACCCTCCCACGGCTGCTTTGTCAATGCAAAATCAGACGCGCTGCTCTCAGATCCGTCCGCTTATCGGCACCGTCAGCAGACGCCCGGACCAACCCAGAAGCGAAAACCCCATAGCTCAGCGCATGCGGCCCGCGGGTTCGGGCACCGTCGAATTTCCGACGCCCCTCGGCGTCCGAAACTCTAAACGCTAACGGCAAGATTTGGCTAACAAGCTGCTAAAGGAGACATTCGGCCTTTCAGCTTATCGAACCATCTCGATGGATAAGCCAATATCCAGGTCCGCCCAGGCTCGGTCTGCGGTGACGGCAACAGCGTTGCGGCTTGCTGCCAGCGCAAGGCAATATCGATCGCCAAGAGAAAGTCCCTTGCCTCGGCTTTCAGCACGCAGCAGCCCAGCCCTCATTGCCAACTCGCGGTCGGCGGTGACCAATTCGACATCCAGCTGTCCCATGATCTCGACAATCTGCTCAGCCGGTGTGCCACGATCGACGAGCTTCGAGACCACCTCGGAATAGTTCACCGAGCAGAGGAGCGCGCCGTCCATCATGTCGGCGACCGCTTCGGCGCCCGGCTCATCAAAAAATGCAGCCAGCACAGCTGACGCATCGAGGACATAGACTGGCTCAGTCACGCGCGGCCTCAGCACGGCGATCAGCAATCAGTTCATCAGCGACGGAGCCTGATTCCGGCGCATAGGGCCGAAGCATCGACTGAATGCGTTTGAGAACGTCGCGACGTGGCCGGACATGCAGCTCGCCATCGACGACCTGCATGACCACCTGATCACCATCGGCCAGTCCAAGCTCACGGCGGACGCCAGCCGGGAGCTGCAACCGTCCGCCACTGACGAGCCGCCCCTTGTGCATGTGCATTGTACTTTCCTTTCAGGCTCTACAGACTAATGTCAATTGTACAGATACTCGACCATTCCGACAATCCGATTGTGCGGACGAAAGGAATTCCTAAACGGACATATATAGAGAGTCGTAGAGCAGGCAGCCTTCACTCCGTTTTCGGATTTGTCTGCCGTCTCATTAGGGTAGTCCGCTTTGCCTTCTCGCAAGGGCCCCTCATTCGTTACGACGGCGAACCACCTCAGTGTGAGGCAAATTTGCCCCCAGCGGCCAGACATCAACTCGTCACCGCGATCTTGAGGTGGGGCCTATCCGCCGAGCGACATGCCCGCAGCATCCGCTTCGATCTTTGCACGTTCTGCGAATGTGAGGCGCAGCGAGAAGGGAGGCGGACGACGGCTACCCATGGCCGACCTCCATTCCGTCATCATCCGAACGACGCTTCTTCGGTCCGCGATAGGTTGGAGGCTGTGGACGACGCGCCGAGAGATCGACGCCAATCACATTGGCATCGAGCGAAACCACGCCGCCCTTCGATGATGAATCATCATCGCCAGCACCTCCATTGCTATTGGCGGCTGGCAGGATTCCGGCGATTGATGTTGGGCTTAAAGCGTGGTTCCACTGGGCTAGCGAATCAAAGAGGAGTTTCGAACTTTCTCCTCCTAGGTGCACCATTGCGGGCTGCTGCTGCGGCCCTCCTCTTTCTGAGACCCCTTCACATGCCGCGCGAGGCGCGGGCGAGGCTGGCGCGCTCGATCGGTTCGAGCATCAGGGGCAGCGCCGCAGGCTCGGCGGGAGGATTGTCACCGCGCGTGTCCATGCGGGCCATCAGCCGCTCGCAGGCGGCGGCGAACTGCGCGCCGGCGGGCTCGTGCAACACGGCCACCGGCGGGCGGCTGGAGGCAAGCGCCGGATCATCCTCGAGCGCCACCAGCGACAGGTCGCGCGGCACCGCCAGCTTGAGTGTGGCCGCCACGTGCAGCACCGCCAGCGCGGCGGCGGCGCTTTCGGCGATGATCGCGCTCGGACGGATGGTCGGCACCAGCCACGAACGCGCCAGCTCGATTATTGCGCCCAGATCGAGGCCCGTCTCGGTCGTGAAGTGCCGGTGCGCGCGGCTGCCTTTGGCGACCAGCACCCGGCGATAACCGGCGAGATTGTTCAGCGAGACTGCCTGATCTGCTGCTCCGGCGATGAATCCGATCTGCCGGTGGCCCAGCGCGAACAGATGCTGCGCCGCTGCCTCGCCCGGATTTGCGGCGGGATGGCTTGTGCCGGCGAGGCTGTCGCGCGCAATACCGCAGCTTTCGATCAACGTGCCAAGATCGCTGCGGCTATCGAGCGGGGGGAGCAGGATCACGCCGTCCGGCTCGGCCGCACCGAGGGTCGCGGCCAGCTGCGCGGTTCCCGCGGCGGCGGGCAGGCCGGGGGCGAGCTGTTCGAACAGCAGGCGGTAGCCGTGTGCGCTGCAGGCGGCAGTACCGGCCAGCAGCAGCCGGTCAAGCGGCAGGACAGGGCGGGTGTCGGGCCGCGGGCCTTCGAACACCGCCAGCAGCAGCCGGCTGCGCCCGCCCGCCATGCTGCGCGCCGCGAGGCTCGGCACCCAGCCCAATGCGGTGATCGCCCCTTCGACCCGCGCGCGCGCTTCAGGGCTGACGCGGGCGCTGTGATTGATGACCCGCGAAACTGTCTGCCGCGACACGTTGGCCGCCTTGGCGACATCTTCGATAGTGATGCCTCGCCCCACGGGCTGTGGTCCTCTGACATAATGCTGCTCGCGCGTCCCGGCGCATAGCGTGGCCGCGACGGGTTGCAAATTGATGGCAATGTGAGCGATCACGCAAGCAATTTCGTCAAAAATCCTTGCATCCGCCGCGCATGTTCGGCCGCGAGCAAGGGCCGGCGAACCAATGCCGTTCGTCGTCAGCACCGCCCGCCTGGTCGAAACAAGTCACGGATTGGGCCAAATGTTACACTGCCGAGAAATATGACGGTAGAAAGTTAGCAGGTTGGCAAGTATAGGATGGTCATGGCGACGCCGATTTATGAATTTGCGCATATCCCCCGGGTCGATGCCGCAGATGCGGCGCGCACCCGTGAGGGCCGCGTGCGCGCCAGCGACCAGAAGCCGGTGGTGGGGGTGATTTACAACCCCCGCAGCCACCGCAATCTCGGAGCTGATTTCGATTGCGGCCTGTCGCCCCATGTCCATATCGCCCAGCCCGGCGCACGCGCGCAATTGCCTGCCGCACTGGCGGAACTGGCCGCGCGCGGTATCGATCTGCTGGTGATCAACGGCGGCGATGGCACGGTGCGCGATGTGCTGACCTGCGGGCGCCCGATCTTCGGGGATGATTGGCCCGCGATCGCAGTTCTGCCCAAGGGCAAAACCAACGCGCTGACTGTCGATCTTGGCATTCCCGATCACTGGACACTGCATGATGCGATCCATGCGCTCGATCACGGCCAGCGCGTGCGGCGCCGCCCGATCGAGGTAACCCCGCTGCACGCGAGCGAGGCCGAAGCCGGCCTGGCGCGGGTTTCGGGCTTCATTCTGGGTGCCGGGGCTTTCACAACCGCCACCCGCGCCGGACAGAGCGCGCACCGGCTAGGTGCGTTCAACAGCCTCGCTGTCGGCGTGACGGCGCTGTGGGCGCTGACGCAATCGCTGTTCGCTGGCCGCGGCAACGCATGGCGGCGCGGCGCACGGATGCGGATAGGGCTGGGCGCGGGCGGCGTGCCGATGGCGCATAGCGGCCACGGCGACCCCGACATGCGGCAGATCCTGTTTGCCTCCACGCTTGAACGCCTGCCCGCCGGGATCCGCCCGTTCGGCTTCCTCAAGAGCGGACTCAAGCTCGTCGCGCTCGACCAGATTTCGCGCCGCACCACCGCGCTGATCCCGCTGGTTGTGGCCGGCAAGGTCCAGTCCCGCTTGCGCGAACGCGGCATCCACCAGCTTGCTGCAAGCCAGTTCACGCTGTCGATCGACGATCAGTTCATTCTCGACGGGGAAGCCTTTCCGGCGGGCGACTATCTGGTCGGGCAGGGGCCGGAGCTTTCTTTCGTAAGCCCATGAGCGGGGGCGCCGAGGTGCTTTCGGCGCGTATTGCCACGCAGCTTGCCGCGCCGGCCGATCCGGCTGTGGCCACCTTTGCCGCCGCGCTGGGCGAGGCGGCGGGCGCGCGAGCAGTCTTGTTCTACGGCTCGAACCTGCGCACCGGATCGCTCGAGGGCGTGCTCGATTTCTATGTGCTGCTGCCGGGCAGCGATGAGCCTGCGATCTGGCCCACCGTCAGCTATCACGAGCGCCCGCATGACGGCGTGACCCTGCGCGCCAAGGTCGCGACCATGTGCCTTGCCACCTTCGCCCGCGCGGCCGGAGGCGAACTCACCGACACCACGATCTGGGCGCGCTTCGTCCAGCCAAGCGCGCTGGTATGGACCGCCGATCCGCAGGCCGGGGGCGAGGTCGTCGCGGCGATCGCCGCTGCCTGCACCACGGCCGCGCGGCTGGCGGCAGCGCTCGGGCCTGACAGCGGCACCGCCGAGGATTACTGGCGCGCGCTGTTCCGCGCCACTTACGCCGCCGAATTCCGGGTCGAGAAGGGTGGGCGCGAGAATGATATCCTTGCCGTCAACGCCGCGCATTTCGCCGGGTTGCTTCCGCTTGCGCTTGAAGCGGGCGGGATCGCACCGCGTCAGCAGGGAGAGCGACTTGCGCCCGATCTTCCGCATGGGCAGCGTAGCGCCATCCTCAGCTGGTGGGCGCGCCGCCGCCGGCTCGGCAAGCCGCTGAACATGCTCCGGCTGGTAAAGGCCAGCACCACCTTCGAAGGCGCGGCGCGCTATGCCGCGTGGAAGATCGAGCGGCACACCGGGATGCCGGTCGCCGTCACGCCGTTTCGCGAACGCTTCCCGCTGCTGGCCGCCCCGCAGGTGCTTTACGACCTGTGGCGCCACCGCCGCGCCTAATCCTGATATTTCACCTGGATCGCGATCCGGCTGACGCCCTCGCCGGCGCGAAACCGGGTCTGGCTCAGCGCGGGCGGGCGCGGGATGCCGAGGAAGGTTTTCACCTCGGGATTGTTCGACATGCCCGCGCCATCCTCCGAGAAGTCCTTCTCGCGGTTGCCGTTGGCATCGTGCTGGACGACGATCGCATAATCGCCCGCCGAGGGCAGCGGGACGCACACCGACATCGCCCCTTTGCGCGGGGTCGTGTCGATGCGGTGGAGATAGCGCTTGCTCTTGAGCCAGTCGCTCTCGCGTGCCCGGTAGGTGCGTACGAACAGGTTGCCGCTGGTGGACCGCAGCCCGCTGATGTCGACCCGCACAGCCGGGCCCTTGCCGGGCGCACACAGGCTCATGTCATTGTCGATCTTGCCGCCCAGCGCCTGCGCGGCGAGCGGGCTGGCGGCAAGGCCGGCGAGCCCGAACGCAGCCAGTGCAGTCGTTCCGGCCAGCACCGGGCGCAGCGGCAAGCGATCACGAACGGCGGAATTCATCGGCAGATCCTGTGAGATGGCGGGAGAGGGGTATGCGCGGTGTAGGGCCATATTGCCCCGCGCTGCGAGCCCCGCAATGGCTCCGCGCGGCTGAATTGCGGCTTAATCACGCGATTTGTCGCTGTTAAGCGCGATTTTGCCGCCCGCCGCCGTGGAAAAGGGTCCGCTCGGCCCTGTCCCCCGATTCGCCGCTCCCGTATTGCGGTTAACGACCGGAAAAGGGGCACCCGCGCCGCATCATGCCAACACCGCTGATTTCGCCTTCGATCCTCTCTGCCGATTTCGCTCGGCTTGGGGAAGAAGTGCGCGCGGTCGACGCGGCCGGGGCGGACTGGATCCACATCGACGTGATGGACGGCCATTTCGTGCCGAATATCACCATCGGGCCGGACGTGGTGAAGGCCTTGCGCCCGCATACGACCAAGAACTTCGACGTCCACCTGATGATCGCGCCGGTCGATCCCTACCTTGAGGCTTTCGCGGCGGCAGGCGCGGACATCATCACCGTCCACCCTGAAGCCGGGCCGCATATCCACCGCACGCTGCAGGCGATCCGCGGGCTGGGCAAGAAAGCGGGCGTGGTGATCAACCCCGGCACGCCGGTAGAGGTGCTCGATAACCTGATGGACATGGTCGACCTTATCCTTGTGATGAGCGTCAACCCCGGATTCGGCGGGCAGAGCTTCATTCCGTCGCAGCTTGCCAAAGTTTCCTGCATCCGCGCGATGATCGAAGCGACCGGACGCCCGATCCATCTCGAAGTCGATGGCGGCGTGAATGCGGAGACGGCACGACTCTGTGTCGATGCCGGCGCCGATGTGCTGGTGGCCGGCTCGGCCACGTTCAAGGGCGGGCCGGATCACTACGCGGCCAATATCGCCGCATTGAAGGGACAGAGCTGATGGCGACGCTGCTACGCACCCCTGCTGGTCGCCGGGCCGATGCGCTGGTGGAGCGGGTGGCGGAAACGCCGGTTCTGGCATTGGCCGAAGGGCATGAGCCACTCGTCGCGGAAGTGCGCGCGCCGCCACCGCCCGAAGAGCCGGGCCGCGCCTTGGCGCTGAGCGATGTGATTGCCGTGCCTGCGGGGCCGGGCGAAGCACTGCTGCGGCTCGCCTACCGCTTCGGCATCCCCGGCCATGCCTTGAGCCAGCCGTTCCGCCGTCCGCAACCGGTCAGAGTGCGGGCAACCGCGGAGAGCCCCAATCGCGGCGACCGGGCTGCCGGCACCGCGCTGCGCGCCGGGCACTTCCTCGTCCACGGCGCGCGCCTACCGATCGGGCAGATCGATTTTGCCGGCTCGGCCCGCCCCGCGCCCGCGGTCGAGCGGGTGCTGCATTCCTTCAGCTGGCTCGCCGATCTCGCCGCCGCCGCGCCGCGCGCTGACGCGATCCCGGTGGCCGAGCGTATCACCGCGCTGTGGCTCCACGCCCACCGCGAGCCCGGCAAGGGCCCGGCATGGGATATCGAGCACGCGGGGCTCCGGCTGGTCGCATGGCTGGTCCACGCCCCGCTGGTCCTGGCGGGCAATGACAAGGGGCTGAAGTCGCGCCTGCTCGCTGCCATTGCCGAGACCGCGAAGTGGCTCGACAAGCGCAGCGCGCGCGAAGGCGCCGGGCTCGGGCAGGTGGCAGGCTGGGCTGGGGTCGTAGCGGCAGGACTGCTGCTCCCGCATGGCAAGCCGCGGCGGCTTTACGGCGAGGCGGGCCTCGTCAAGGCGCTGGGCGATATGGTGGGCGAGGATGGCGGCGTGCTGTCGCGCTGCCCTGCCGCACAGCTCGAGGCGATCCGGCTGCTGACCGATCTGATCGCCTGCTATGAGGCGGTCGAGGTCGCGCCCCCGCCGGCGCTGCACGTGATGCGCGAGTTGCTGGTGCCGCCATTGCTGGCGCTGCGGCACGGCGATGGCGCGCTCGGCAATTGGCAGGGGCAGGCAGCGATCCCGGCCGACCGCGTCAATGCGGTGATTGACGCCTCGGGCGTCCGCACCCGTCCGCTTTCGGCGGTGCAAGGCTGGGGCTATCAACGCATCAAGGCGGGCGACACGCTGGTGCAGTTTGACGCCGCACCGCCTCCGCGCGCGCGCCATGTCCGCATGGGCTGTGCCTCGACGCTGGCCTTCGAGCTTTCGGACGGTCCCGCACGGGTGATCGTCAATTGCGGAGGCGCGGCGCTCACCGGCGGGCAGGTGCCGGCGCGCATCGGGCAGGGGCTGCGCGCGAGCGCCGCCTTCTCGACGCTGGTGCTCGATAATGCCAATTCCACCGCGGTGATGCTCCACGGCCAGCTCGGCAAGGGGGTCGAGACGGTCGAGATCGAGCGCCGCCAGATCGCCGGACGCGGCCGCGAAGCGACGCGGATCGAGGCGGCGCATGATGGCTATGCCGCGCGCTTCGGCCTCACCCACCAGCGCATCCTGACGCTGAGCGGCGACGGCACCGAACTCGCGGGCGAGGATATTCTTGTCCCCTCCTCCAAGAACGGCAAGCGCGGCAAGGTCGCCTTCGCCATCCGCTTCCACCTCGGGCGCGGGGTCGAAGTGCAGCTTTCGGGCGACAAGCGCGGCGCGAGCCTGCTTTTGCCCGACGGTCGGCTCTGGCAATTCCGGCTCGGCGGCGATAGGGCGGGCGCCGGCGAGGTCACCCTGTCTGCCGAGGATAGCCTGTGGGTCGATGGCGAAGGCCGCCCGCACGCCACCGAGCAGCTGGTGATCGAGGGTCTGGCATTGCGCAGCGGGGGACAATTCTCCTGGCTGCTGAGGAAAACAGGATAGGCATTCCTCATGAGTGAGCGGGCGATCACGCGGGCACTGCTGTCAGTGTCCGACAAAAGCGGCTTGGCTGATCTGGGCGCGGCTTTGGCGGCGCGCGGGATCGAACTTGTCAGCACCGGCGGCACCGCCAAGGCGCTGCGCGATGCGGGTCTCGAAGTGCGCGACATTTCCGATCTCACCGGCTTTCCCGAAATGATGGACGGGCGGGTGAAGACCTTGCACCCCAAGGTCCACGGCGGGCTGCTCGCGCTGCGCGACAATGCCGAGCATGTGGAGGCGATGGAAGCGCATGATATCGGGCCGATCGATCTCGTGGTTGTCAATCTCTACCCCTTCGAGGCGACCGTGGCGAAGGGCGCAGGCCGCGAAGAGATCATCGAGAATATCGACATCGGCGGTCCTTCGATGGTGCGTTCGGCAGCGAAGAACCATGGCTTTGTGACGATCCTCACCGATCCGGCCGATTATCTGCCGCTGGTCGAGGAAATGAACACCAATGACGGCGCGACCTCGCAGGCCTTCCGCACGCGGATGGCGGGCAAGGCCTATGCCCGCACCGCAGCCTATGATTCCGCGATCGCCAGCTGGTTCGCCTTCTCGTCCGCTGCGAGCGACGCGCCGACGCTGTTCCCCGAGACCCTGCCGATGGCGTTCAAGCGCGTCGATACGCTGCGCTATGGCGAGAACCCGCACCAAGCTGCCGCGATCTATGTGCCGCAGGTGGAAGGCACGGCCGGGGTGCCGCAGGCCACGCAGCTGCAGGGCAAAGAGCTGAGCTACAACAACCTCAACGATGCCGATGCGGCGCTCGAACTGGTGGCGGAATTCGCCGGGCAAGTGCCTGCGGTCGTGATCGTCAAGCACGCCAACCCTTGCGGCGTGGCGCAGGGCGGTTCCTTGATCGAGGCATGGGAAGCCGCACTCGCCTGCGATTCAGTTTCGGCATTCGGCGGGATCGTCGCGGTGAATACCGAACTTGATGCAGCGACCGCCGAGGCGATTTCGGCGATCTTCACCGAAGTGGTGATCGCGCCCAGCGTCGGAGCCGATGCCCGCGAAATCTTCGCCAGGAAGAAGAACCTGCGCCTGCTCGAATGCGGCGCTCTGCCGAACCCACGCCGCGGCGGGCTCGCGATGAAGACCATCGCGGGCGGGATGCTGATCCAGTCGCGCGACAATGGCGCGATTTCGGCGGACGACCTCAAGGTCGTCACCAAGCGCGCACCAACGCCGCAGGAACTCAAGGACTGCCTGTTCGCGTGGACGGTGGCGCGCCACGTCAAGTCCAACGCCATCGTCTATGCCAAGGACGGCGCGACCGCAGGGATCGGTGCGGGCCAGATGAACCGCCGCGATTCGGCGCGGATCGCCGCGATCAAGGCCAGGGAAGCCGCCGAGACATATGGCTGGAACGCGCCCCGCACTGTGGGTAGCGCGGTCGCCTCGGACGCCTTCTTCCCCTTCGCCGACGGATTGATCTCGGCCGCCGAGGCAGGCGCGACCGCGGTGATCCAGCCGGGCGGCTCGATCCGCGACGATGAGGTGATCGCCGCCGCCGACGAAGCGGGTCTCGCGATGGTGTTCACCGGGATGCGGCATTTCCGGCACTGATTTGGGTTGCGTGCCCGCCTCTGCGGGCACGTCCTCAGGGCTTTTCCTTCGCTGCGCTACGGGCCCCTGCGGGCGGCCGGTCGGCCTTGCGGCCTCCTTCGGGGGCCGTTTTGTCCGACGCTATCGAGGTGTGCTGTTCGTCTTGCCGCAGGCCGGCCACGCCCCGGCCTGTAGCGGGCTTGGGAGCAACTATTCTTCGACCCGTTCGTAACTACATCGCCGCCGATACCGTAACAGAGCCTGTCAGACGCGTTCATCCCGCCGCAATTCGGCTTCGGGCATGGGTCGCCGGACATCAGAACACAATCAAACGAGCCAACCGATGCGCCTCTTCTCTTCCGACCTGTTCCGCAACTTCTCGATCGGCTTCGTGCTCGGCGCGCTGCTGGTTGCCGGCGCCAATGCGGAAAGCTGGGGCGGGGAGCTGTCCTCGCCCGCTCAGGCCGCGGCCTTGCCCGATCTGTTGGAGCCCTCGGCAGAATTCGTGATTGCCGACGAGGCCGCACGCTGATGCGCCCGCTCGCTGCACTGATTGCCGCCGCTGCTCTTGGGCTCTCGGCCTGTGCTGGCCCGGCGGTCGCTGCCGAGGAACCGGTCAACACTCCCGCCGCCACCCGCGTCGCCAACGAATCCAAGGGCCTCAAGACCGCGATCTTCGCAGGCGGCTGCTTCTGGGGCGTCGAAGGCGTTTTCAGCCATGTGAAGGGTGTAACGTCAGCGGTCTCGGGCTTTCACGGCGGCACCGCGGCGACCGCCAAGTATGACACCATCACCGCGGGCGGCACCACCCATGCCGAATCGGTGAAGATCACCTACGACCCGTCCGTGGTGCGTTATGACGAGCTGCTGCGGATCTTCTTTGCGGTGGTGGCCGACCCCACGCTCAAGAACCGCCAGGGCCCCGATGTCGGCGCGCATTATCGCAGTGCAATCGTGCCGATGAGCAAGGAACAGGCAGCGGTGGCGCAGGCCTATATTGCCCAGCTCGGCAAGGCGGGGCTGTGGTCCAAGCCGATCGTCACCCGGATCGAGCCCTACAAGGCGTTCTACCCGGCGGAAGGCTATCATCAGGACTTCATGGCTGTGAACCCGCGCCACGGCTATATCGTGCGCTGGGACGCGCCCAAGGTGGCCGCGCTGAAGGCGCTGTTCCCGAACCATTATCGGGCGAGCTTCCTGCGCGACGCGGGATAATCCGGTTCACGCTTGGCGAAAGGGCGCTGCCGCGCCTATATTCGCAGTCATGGGCCAGCATGCACATCACGCCTCTTCGGGCCACACGCACCACGAACACCGCGGCGAGAGCCTGGTCGAGGCCGCCGCGCGCGCGCTCAGTGCAGCGGGCGAGCAGTGGACCACCATGCGCGAAACCGTGTTTGCCGAGCTTGCCCGGCACGAGCGTCCGGTCTCGGCCTATGACATAGCCGACAACCTTTCGGCCGCGCGCGGCAAGCGGGTCGCGCCCAATTCGGTCTACCGCATCCTTGATGTGTTCGTGGCGAACAACCTCGCGCTGAGGGTTGAAAGCGCCAATGCCTATCTCGCCAACACCCATCCGGGCTGCGCGCATGATTGCATCTTCCTTGTCTGCGACGAATGCGGCGAAGCGGCCCATGTCGATGACGAAGAGGTGAGCCGCGCGGTGCGCGCCATCGCCGCACTTCGCCATTTCAAGGCGGAGCGCCCCGTGCTGGAGATCCGCGGGCTGTGCAAGGGCTGCGCGTGAGTGCAGCCAAATTTGCGCATGATCAACGCTGAATCGACAGGCTGGTTCCCAATGTGTAAAGCTGGCCGCTATGACACAA
>Ga0315909_10003009_pt1 | contig 20950 bp, 18 predicted proteins | sample LakEriMetagenome_11_FD_203527 | JGI IMG/M metagenome (GOLD analysis project Ga0315909, IMG submission 203527) | Freshwater fungal communities from buoy surface, Lake Erie, Ohio, United States - Buoy 2 MA125 | ecosystem: Environmental > Aquatic > Freshwater > Lake | place: USA: Lake Erie, Ohio... | reverse complement strand
GGCATTCCTCGAACCATCCGTGGTGCGCGTACGTCCCCATCTGCACCAGCCGGCGGAGGAGGAGCGGAAAACCTTCCGTCAGCTGGGGGCGTTGCGAGAGATAGGCGATCCGGCTGCGACCCAACGCAGGCGGCGCGCCGGCGACGAGGACTTCGCCGGCTTGCGGCGGGACGAGTCCGGCGAGGACGCGGAGGAGCGTGGATTTGCCGGAGCCGTTGGGGCCGATCAGCGCCGTGCGGCAGCCGCAGGGGATGGAGAAGTCCGCCGCCTGGAAAGCTGCCGGGCCATCGATCCGGGCGCCGGCCGCCAGGCCGCGGGCGACGACGGCTTCACCGGAACAGTCCTTCTTCTCCGGGCGGGCGTACGGGAGCGTGGGCAGGAGCGCGAAGGCGGCGTCGCCGACCTGGCGACCCAAACGTGGCCAGAAGGGGCTCATCGGGAGGACAGGGCCTCGTGCAGGCGGCGGCCGTTGAGGAGCATCATGCCGGTCCAACTGTCGCCTGGGCGTCCAGCCGGTTCAAGGTATTCGAAGGAAAGGCTCAGCGGGGGAGGGAGGCCGGCGTCTTCGGCCAGACGTTGGGCGAAGGCGTCGCTTTGGCCGGCGTCGGTGACGATGACCCGGATTCCTTCTCGGCGAATCAAGGCGAGCAGCTCCGAGAAATGCCGGGCCGAAGGGTCGGCGGACTCGGCGGAACTGCTCGCGAGGATCGTGCGGGCGATCCGCAGCCCGTAACTTTGGGCGAAGTGGCTGAGGTTGGCGTGCTGGGTCACGAGGCTGCGGCGTCCGGCCGGCAGGGTGGAGAAGAGCCGGCGTAATGCTTCATCGACCTGTTCAACCTCCTTAACATATTGATGGTAAGACGCTTCCGAATTTTCAGCCCCGATCAGTGCGCCCAACCGCGTGGCGAGGACCCGCGTCATCTTCTTGACCTCCGCCGGGTCCGTCCAGGCGTGGGGGTCGGAGCCATGGGCGTGGCCATCGTGGGCCAGCTTACGTTCATCGAAGAGCCAGAGGAGTTGGGCCGTGCGATCGTGTGACTTCGCCCAGGCCTCCAGCCAAGGTTCAAGCGTCGGGCTCATCCCGACGATCAGTTGGGCTCGGCGCAGGTCGCGGGCGTTCCGGGCGCTGAGTTGGTATCCGTGGGTTTCACTGTGGGACGGGACAAGATTGACGAGTTCAACTCGTTTATTTCCAAGGACTTGAACCCAGTCTGCGATGATCGTAAAACTTGAGACCACCAACGGTTTGGCCGGCTCGGAGGCAGCGTTCACCGCGACGGCGAAGCTGAAGAAGCCGAGGATGGAGAGGAGGCGACGCACGCAAAGAATGATGATTCAGGAACGGCGCTTAGACGCAAGATATTTGCAATAAACTATTGTTCCCGAAGGGTGTCTTTTTGCGTTTGCCACCCGCTTGGGCCAAAGACACATTTCCCCTCCCCATGCCCCAAGTACGTGCTGTTTTTGCCAGCCTAATAGCGTTCTGCTTGTCCGTCTCCGGTCTCCTCGCCCAGGCGGGGAAGGCCGATGCGACCTCGGGTAAAAGCGCCGTCAACGTCCGCTCGATTCACTTCGACCCGGTCAAGCTCGGCGGTCAGCAGAATCCGTGGATCCGTACGCAGGTCGAGCTCCATGCCAATTTCAACCCCGCCGCCGTCGCGGCCGCCGGCGAAACCGAAGCCGGCCCGAAGAAGCCGATCAACAAGACCTGGGTCGACAAAGTGAAGGTCACCTTGACCCTGATTTTCAAGCCGATCGGCACCACGACCGCCGCCGAGTTCGCCTATTATCGCTCGTCCGCGACGGTGCTCACCATGGAAGTGAACACCGATCGCTCCGTCTATTTCTACCTCCCCGGCGACATCATCAAGCGCGACCGTCTCAAGATGCAGCCCGACTTCTACTACGTCCAGGTCGACGTCGGCGGCACCGAGCAGCCCCTCTTCACCGAAGCCGGTCGCCCGGTCCCGGACATGGCCAACGCGATGCACAAGATGTTCATCGACAAGAAGGCCTTCGACGTCGCCCGTTCCGAAGCCGACCGCGCCGTCAACGCCAACAACGGCATGCTCCGCCCCCACTACCTCGTCCCCGCCGCTTTCTACGACAGTCTGCCGCAAGGTTCGCCTCAGCCGGAGTTCATCCGGGAAGACGCCTCCGCGCGCTAATCCTCCCAACCCTTTTCCCGTATGAGCCAGAAGAAGGCCACCATCGTCAATCTTGCCGCGTCTAACGTCTCGGTCTCGCAGTTCTCCGCCGCTTCCGGCACCCTCGTCCTCGAGCAGTTCTACGTCGAAGAGATCGCCCCCGGTCTGACCGGTGACGACGAGTGGTTGAACGCGGCGATCGCCGCGCTCGCCAACCTGGTGAACCAGAATGACCTCAAGGGCCGCGTCACCGTCATCGCCCCGGCCTTCCTGCTGCTCCAGAAACCCCTCAAGGTGGCGCAGGTCGAGAAGGCCAAGCAGGCCCAGATCGTCGCCTTCGAGGCCCAGAACGCGATTCCTTACCCGCTCAACGAAGTCATCTGGGACAGCCAGCTGATGGCCTCCGACGGCGTCGAAGCCGAAGTCCTGCTTTTCGCCCTGCGCACCGAGGTCGCCACGCGCATCGCCAATCTCGTCACTTCGACGGGTCTCCGCCCGATGTCCATCCAGGCCGCCCCGCTGCTCGACAGCCAGGCGTTCCGGCTCGGCGGCGGTTCGTCCGCCGAAGAAGTCCTCATCGTCAACGTCGGCGCTCGTTCGACCACGCTGAGTTTCGTCGGTCCGGGCGGCGTCAACATCCAGACCGCCACCAACATGGGCGGCAACCTGCTCACCCAGGGCGTCTCCGACAACACCGGCCAGCCTTTCGCGACCTCCGAAGCCATCAAGGTCGGCTACTTCTCCGGCGTGCTCCAGCTCGCCGAAACCGATCCGCAGGTCGCCGTCCTGCAGGCGAATGCGCAGACCTTCATCCGCCGCCTCGCGCAGGATATCAATCGCCGCCTCATCAACGTCCGCCGTGGCGCCAATGGTCGCCAGCCCGCCCGCATCCTCGTGACCGGCCGCGGTTCGCAGGTCCCCGGCCTTTCGGAGCAGCTCTGCGAGACCCTCCGTCTCCAGGTCGAACTCTTCGATCCCTCCGCCGTCATCACGCCGGGCGAAAGCATCACCTCCGAGCAGCTCCAGCGCGCCAAGTATCAGATCACCGAGGTCATCGGCGAAGCCGCGCGCCTCGTCCTGACCCAGCCCATCGGCGTCAACCTGATCCCGCGCGACATCGCCTCCCAGCAGGCGTTCGACGCGCGCAAGCCGCGTCTCCTCGCCGCCGCGGCCCTCGCCGCCGCCGCCCCGTTCTGCGTCTGGCTCGCCCTGGCCTCCTCCGAAGGCTGGAACAAGCAGCAGATCGCCGAAGTGGCCGCCCGCCAGGGCGAACTGACCGCCCGTCGCTCGGCCATCGAAGAGTCCCGCAAGCAGGCCCTCGAGCTCGCCGCCAAGTGCAAGGAGCTCGAATTCGTCGTCCTCAACCGTTCGAACTGGCCGGCCTTCCTCGGCGACCTCCAGGCCCGCGTCGGTTCCTGCAAGAACACCTGGATCGAGGAGATGCACGTCAAGTATGACACCCAGCCGGCCGCGCCCGCGCCGGAAGGCCAGCCGCCGCTGCCGCCCGTGGTCGTCACCAAGGTCATCCTCACGGTCCGCTTCCTTTTCTCCGACGTTCCCTTCGACGTGAAGCAGTATCGTTCCGCTTCGGAAAAGGCGCATATCGGCCGGCTCCTCGAAGCGGTGCGCAAGTCGCCTTACGTGAGCGCCGTCCCTGAGAACGAGATCAGCGTGACGGAGCAGAACACCATCCGTAGTCCGAAGGCCACCATCACCCTCGTCATCCATAAGGAAAAGGCCCTCTAAGTTCATGAACCGTTTCAAGAAGAACCTCGGCTTCAACCTCGGACTCATCCTCCTCGGCGCGGCTTTCCTCGCCGGCCTGGCCATGGCTTACCTCGCTTACAGCGGCGGTGACGAGACCTCCCGCGCGCTGCGCAGCAGCACCACCGTCGAAGCCGGCCTCCTCAACGGACACGCCTTCGCCCCGGGCGAAGCGCTCGTCTCCCTCAACGAAGACAACGTCAAGGCCGCCCAGAGCGACGTCGCCGACCTCGCCGCCCACCGCGAGAAGCTGAACGCGCTCATCGCCGGCAACGCCGAGATGGCCATCCGCGGCAAGGCTTCGGCCAACTCCGCCGAACTCAGCGCCTTGCTCCGTGAGTCGGTCGACGGCTGGCGCAAGCTGGCGTCCGACCAAGGCGTGAAATTCTCGCCTAACGAACCCACCGCCTTCGGTTTCCATCGCTACATCCATAACCAAGGGACTTCCCCGAAGCGCGACTTCCAGAAGGTCGACCAGCAGCGCCTCATCATCGATTTCCTCGTCCGTCAGCTCATCGAATCCCGCCCCGTCGGTTCGCCCCTGCTGATCGAGTCCGTCGACCGCGAGCCCGTCGAGACCTACATCGTCATCCCGGAAGGCCGCCCCGGCGCCGGCACGTTCGGTCCGGACAGCGAAGCTCCTCGCAATGAGACCGACGAGTTCGCCCCGGCGCGCACGTTCGCCCGCAACGGCCTCGTCGAGACCCTTTCGTTCCGCGTGCGCTTCGTCGGCTACACCCCGACCCTGCGTACTTTCGTGAACAAGATCCGCAATTCCGGCCGTCCGCTCGCCGTGACCACCATCGACGTGGGCACGACGACCAAGGAGATCGAGAAGTTGCTCTCCGCGCCCGTCGCGCTCGTCCCGGCCGCCGGCGCGGCCGCCGGACCGAGCCCCGTCGTGGTCGGCACGCCGGCCCTTTCGTTCTTCGATCAGGCTCCCGCCGCTGCGGCGACCGGCCCCGGCGCCGCCGCCTCCACCGAAGACAAGCGTGTCCAGGTCGTGCAGCGCAAGCTTTCGACCTTCGTGGTCCAGGTCGACTACCTCTCCATCCCCGCAGAAAAGCCCGCCGCCGGGGTCGAAGGCGAACCTAAGAAATAAAGCATCCCGGACATGAACTCCCGCAAGGATATCCTTCTCGTCGCGCTCGGCGCGCTCCTGTTCGCCGGCGGTGTCGCCGTCTATCTTAATCCGGGCTGGATCGCTCCGCCGGTGCCCGATGAAGATGGCAAGACCGCCGTCCTCACCAAGCTCCGCCAGGCGCCTCCCGCCGGCGCCGCTTATCCGACCGTCGCCCGCGCCTCTCTCGAAGACAACGTCAAGGATTGGCTGAGCCCCGAAGAAGACGACGAGAACTGGGATTACGACCTCTTCACCACCATCGACGTCGTCTGGGATCCGACGATCAAGGAATACGTCCCGCGCAGCCGCAAGGCCGACGTGCTGCCTCCCTTCGGCGTGGAGCTCGTCTCGGTCGGCTACCCGATCTACACCTACATGCTCAGCACTTCTTCGCTCCCTCCGGGCAAGAAGGAAGAAGACCGCCTGTTCTCACTCAAGAACGTGAAGACCAATCGTTACCTCGACGATTGTAAGCTGAACAAGCCCATCCCTGACGCCCCTAACCTGACCCTCAAGGCCTACCGGGTGGTCAAAGGCAAGGATGCGGACGGCTTCCCGTTCGCGCGTAACATCCTCACGGTCGACGACCGCCAATTCGGCCAGGTCCTCGAAATCGATGACGAGAAGCCCTACGAGTTCAAAGGGCGCGTCGACATCGTCCTGCGCTCCCCCGAAGATCCGGCCTGGAGCCTGACCCTGCACGCGGCTGGGGATAAGTTTGTCCTCAACGGAGCCTCCTTCGTGGTCAAAGGCATTGACTTGACGAACAAGAGCGTGAGTTTTGAGAAGACCATCGCCCTCAACCCCAAGAGGCCGAAAAAGCTCACGTTCGACCAGCAGACGCTCGTCGTCCCGGCGCCTCCGCCCCCCGCGCCCAAGAACAAGCCCGCCGCCCCGGCGCCCAAGGCCTCTACCCCTTCCATCAAGTAATTTTCAAAGCACCCCACTCATGAAAAATATCCACCGTTCGCAGCTCGCTTGGGCCGCTTTCGCCCTCGCCCTCGCCGCCGGCACCCTCGTCGCGCAGGATGGGGACGCCGCCTCGCGCAAGCCGCTGCTCCTCGCCGAAGCCTTGAAGGCCCGCGATGAAGGCAATCTCCAGGTCGCCAAGCAGAAGTTCGAGGCGATCCTCGCGATCGACCCGAAGGACATGGGAGCCAACGAAGGCCTGACCTCCGTCAACGCCGCCTTGGCCGAAGCCACCACTTCCAAGCAGTCCGCCGACGCCAAGGCCGCTGCTCCGACCGACGGTGCTCCGGCTGCCCCGGCCGCCGTCGTCGCGCCCGCCGCCAGCGGCGCCCTCGACGAAGTCGCCACGGCCCACCAGAACCGCTTTGAAGAAGTCACCCGCGCCATCGAAGCCGCCAAGGCCAAGGTCGCCGCCGGCGACCTCAAGCGCGCCCAGGAAATCCTCGACGGCGCCAACGGCGCCATCGCTGCCATCCCGACCGCCGCCGCCCAGAAGCTGCGCGATACCATCGCCCTCGCCAAGCAGGAGATCGCCGTCCGCCGCGACGCCGGCAGCGCCTCCGTCGCCCAGGAAGAGGTGAAGCGCCTCGCCAAGGACAACGCCGCCACCCTCTCCAAGCAGGACGATGCGATCGACGCCGCCGAGAAGCTGCTCCGCAAGGGCACCGCTGAATCGGTCGACAAGGCCATCTCCGACCTCGAGGCCGTCGACCGCGCCCTCGGTTCCGAGAGCCTCTCCAACAAGGACCTCAAGGAACGCATCAAGGCGACCAAGGGTTCGGCCCTCGCCCGCCGCGCCCTCATCGCCATCGACGCCCGCGACATGACTCGGGCCACCTCCCTCGTCGCCGATTACGCGAAGTTGAAGGGTGAGGACGATCCTGCCGTGCTCCGCCTCCAGAAGGAACTCGCCGCCAAGCGCAACGACCCGACCTTCCGCAACATCGACGAGCTCTCCCCCGGCGTCCGCGTCAAGGACGACAAGGTCACCGAACTCCTCGTCAAGGGCCGCGCCCGTTACCTCTACGGCGACTACCAGGGCGCCCTCGACGCCTACCGCGAAGTCCTGCAGTACCAGCCGAACAACTCGGAATCCAAGGCCTACCAGATCCGCATCCGCCAGATGCTGTCCGAAGGCTCCGGCCAGTGGAACCGTGGCGTGACCAAGGGCAAGCTCCTCGAGCTCCTCGACGAAAGCTGGAAGCTCCCGGAAGTCTTCAACCGCGAGAACACCAAGATCGCCGACGTCGGCAACGACCCGGTCACCGAGAAGATGAAGACGATTCGCCTGCCCGAAGGTTTCATCGCCCGCGACGAACCCCTCGACCGCGCCCTCACCAAGCTCTCGAGCCTTTCGCAGACCTACGATAAGGACCAGAAGGGCGTGAACATCGTCCCCGTCACCGACGGCGGCGAAAGCCCCACCGTCAACCTGCAGCTCCGCGACGTCACGGTCTTCCAGGCCCTCGACTACCTCTGCAAACGCGTCGGCTACAGCTTCTCCGTCAGCCCGTCGGGCATCGTCGAAGTCCGTAAGGACGCCGGCGACGGCCTGCTGGACACCCAGTTCTTCGAACTCACCCAGGCAGCCGTCGTCAAGATGACCGGTCAGGGTCTCAACACCACCGCCCCGGGCGGCGCGGCGGCCAATCCCTTCGGTGGTGCCGGTGGCGCGGCTGGTCCTACGGACGGCAACCCTCAGGAAATGGCGATCAAGAGCTTCCTCACCCGCTCGGGCGTTCCGTTCGAGCCCCCGGCGACCCTCTCGTTCGACGGTACCCGCCTCATCGTCACGCAGAGCCCGAAGAACCTGGACCGCGTGAAGAACATCATCCGTCGTTACTCCGACATCAAGCAGGTCCACATCGAAGCTAAGTTCATCGAAGTCGAGCAGAAGGCGCTCAACGAACTCGGAGTTAATTGGACGCTCGCCCCGACCACAGGCGGCAACGGCAACGTCAACGCCGCCAGCAACCTGCGCTCGATCAACCGCGTGTTCGCCTCCAACAACTCCGCCCCGAAGAACCTGACCATCAACAGTCAGATCACCAGTGGCGGCGTCACGACGAACAATCTCCAGACCTTCCCGAACGTCGCCCCGGTCTTCCCGGGAGGCATGAACCTCGGCAACCAGGCCAACACCTACTCCGGCGTTGTCAGCGTGCTCGGCCAAGAGACCTTGTCCGTCGCCATCCGCGCCATCGAAGAAAGTGCCGGCAGTGACCTGATGTCCTCCCCGAGCCTGACCGTCCTCGACGGTAAGACGGCCGTCATCAAGGTGGCCCAGCTGCTCCGCTATCCTCAGGCCTACGGTGACATCCAGTCCAACGTCGGCCAAGGCGGCGGCGGCGGTGCCCTCGGCGCCACCAGCACCTCCGTCGCGATCACGGCCGGTACGCCCCAGGACTTCACCGTCCAGGAAGTCGGCGTGACCCTCGAAGTCACCCCGACCGTCGCGGCTGATGACTCCATCGCCCTCAACCTCAAGCCGAAGGTCACCGAGTTCGAAGGCTTCGTCGAATACGGCGGTACGTCCGTCGCCTTGACCGGCGGCGTCACGGTCACCGTCCCCTCCGGCTTCTTCCAGCCGATCTTCAGCACGCGCGAAGTCACGACCGACGTCACCGTCTTCGACGGCGCCACGGTCGTCATCGGCGGCCTGACCCGCGAAGAAGTGAAGACCGTCGACGACAAGGTCCCGGTCCTCGGTAACCTGCCTCTCATCGGCGCGGCTTTCCGCTCCAGCGGTAAGAGCGTCCAGAAGCGCAGCCTGATGGTGTTCGTCACCGCGAACCTCGTCTCGCCGGGCGGCGCCACCCTCCGCAGCACCCATCCGGGCATGCGCGCGGGCGCGACCTTCTCGAATCCGACGCTCATCTCTCCGGCCGGCGCCGTCTACCGCGAGCCGATCGAAGCCGCGAACCCGACCGAGCCTACTCCGGTCGTCACCGAGCCGGCCAAGTAAGCCGAACGTTCAAGTTCGCTCCGACAGGCCCGCCGCATGGCGGGCCTGCTTTTTTCTCGATGCTCCCGATGGGCGGAGCGACAATCCTCCCATGCGCTGGCTGCTCATCGACGGGTTCAATCTGGTCTTCCGCAGTCACTTCGCGATGGAGCGCTCCAACCTCCGCCGGCAATCCGACCAGTTCCCCACGGGCGCGTTGCACGGCTGGATGAAGGCCCTCCTGGACCTTCGGGAAGGGGAGCAGCCGGACCGTTGCGCTGTCTTCTTCGACCTGGGAGGATCTGACCGTCACCTGGAAGTTCTGCCGGAGTATAAGGCCCAGCGCGACGAGACCCCGGAGGACATCGTCCGGCAGTTGCCGGAGATCAAGCGGCTCACGGCGCTGCTCGGCTTCCAGGTCTTCGAGCGACGCGGCGTCGAGGCCGACGACCTGATCGCGACCGCCGTCCGCATCCTCTCCGCGTCCGGCGACGCCTGCGTGATCGTCAGCGCCGACAAGGATTTCGGCCAGTGCGTCGGCGGTCCCGTCATTCAGCTCGCCCCGCCGCCCACCGCCAACCCCGCGCTCGGCTGGCGTCGCCTCGACCCCGCCGCCGTGACCGAGAAATTCGGCGTCCCGCCGCAACGCATCGCGGACTACCTCGCGCTCGTGGGGGATGCTTCGGATAATATTCCCGGACTCAAAGGCGTCGGCCCCAAGACCGCGGTCAAGTGGTTGACCGAATACGGTGACCTCGAGGGGGTCCTCGCCGCCGGCGACACGCTGCAGCCCGAGCGCTTCCGCGAGCAAGTCAAGGCGGAGGCCGATCGCATCCGCAGCAATCTCCGCCTCGTCACCTTCCGCACTGATTTCGAATTCGAACCTGGCTCGCCCGTCGCGGAAGACATCACCGGCGTCGAAGCTTTCCTTGCTGAGATGGAGATGCATTCGACGTTGCGTAGGTATCAGACGAAGCACGGTCGCGCATCGACGACACCGGCCGAGGCGCCGAAGGCGGATCCGGCGCCGAAGCCCAAGGCCAAGCCCGCCGCGGACGCGCAGCAGGGCGAGCTGTTCTAGCCAACAAAAAGGCCCGCCGGTGAGGGCGGGCCTGATGGCGAAGACTAAGCGAGAGGCTTAGTTCTTCTTCTCGGCCTTCTTCTCGAGCTTCGGAGCCTCGACGGCGACCGGAGCGGCGGCGGCCTGCTGCTGCTGGGCGGCGGCCATGATCTGATTCACTTCTTCCTGGTTGAGCAGGATGACGAACTTCGATTCGAGGATCTCGACTTCGTAATTGTGGGTGATCGAGTAGCCGACGCTCTCGAGCATCTCCTTGTTGCCCTTCTCGAGGAGCTCGCGGGTCTGGTCGAGCTGGGTCTGGATGCGGGACTTGTCTTCATCCTTCTCGGCGCGCTTGAGGAGCTCGGTGAGCTGGAGGAAGGCGTCGCGGCGGGCCTGGAGGACCTTGGCGAACTGGTCGAACTGGACGACGAGGTCGAAGCCGCGGATCTCGGCGGTCTGCAGGAGGCGACGGTCGCCACGGACGACGACTTGCTCTTCCTTGAAGTTCTTGTCGGTGCGGGCCTTGGTCAGCTCTTCTTCCGAGACGACGGCGAGGAGGCGGAGGCCGGTGTTGACGAAGGTCGACTGGCGGTTGGCGATGGCCGGGACGTTGAAGCCCCAGACCTTGGCGAAGACGGCGTCCTTCTCGTTGAAGTCCTTGAGTTCGGCTTCGGCGACCTTGGTGAGCGCGTCGCGCTCGACGGTGGTGAGGGCGACCTGGATGCGCTGCTGGAGCTGCTGGAGGCGGCCGAAGTGCTGGCCGAGGGTCTGCAGTTCCTGCTGGAAGCGGGCGAGGGAGGCCTGGTTGGAGATCGTCAGGACGACGCGGGCGAGGTTCTGGCCGAGCGGCAGGATCTCGATGACGGGGCCCTTCGGGGCTTCGGCCGGCGCGGCGGGGGCTTCGGTGGCGGACATGTTAGGGTGGGGTTAGGGTTGGGGTAAGGGGCTTACTTCTTCTCAGGAGCCGGAGCGCTCTTGGCTTCGATGGCCTTCTTCTCGTCCTCGGTGATCTGGACGGACAGCTTGGCTTCGGCGGGGAGGGTGATGGCCTCGGCGTTGAAGTCGAAACCGTGCGACTTCTTGAACTCTTCGAGGCTCTTGGAAAGGTCGTCCTGGATCTCCTTGATGGCTTTCTCGACCTTGGCCTTGTCATCATCCTTGGTCAGGCGGGGCTGGAGGTCGACCAGCTGCTGCAGCTGGGCCTTGGCGTCGGTGATGCGCTTGAGCGAGAGACCGAAGGTCTCCACTTCACCCTGGCCGCTGATGGTGTTGCGGATCTGGAACTTCTTGTCGGCGATGTTGATGATGTTCTCGGCCTTGAAGTCCTTGGCGGCGGAGAGCTTCGTGAACTCTTCGTTGGAGACAGGGGTGGCGATGATGGCCTTGGTGAAGACGAGCTGGTAGGGGCGCTCGATGCTGAAGCCGCCGTAGAGCTTACCCATCGATTCGTTGTCGCCCTTGAGCTTGGCCTGCTTGGCGGCGATCTCGTGGCCGCGGGCTTCCTTCTCCGGGGTGGTCAGGGCGTTCTCGAGGAAGATCTGGAGGCGCTTGAGCTCTTCGACCTGCTTACCGAGGACTTGGATGTTGTTCTGGAAGGTAAGGCAGTCGTTGATGCTTCGCCCCACCCAGACGTCGGCGAAATAGGTCTTCGGCTCGGCTTTGGCGCCGCCGCTCAGCTTGACCTCAGGCGCGGGAGCGGCCGCCTTGGCGTCGGCCGGCTTTGCTTCCTGCGCATGCAAGGAGACACAGAGAGCAGCCAGGAGGAACGAGAACTTGTTCATGGGTGTGGGGAGGGAGGTTCAAACATACGGAACCAACCGCGAGCGACTACCACAAAATAGACTTAAAGCCTATTTTTTCGGGGGCAGTAGGGCGCGGTCAATCACCTTGGTCAGATCGACCTTTTCGGCCTCTTTTTGCAGGACTTCGTCCGCCAGGACCGCCCGGACCTTTGGGTGGTCAATAAATCCACTTAAGTCATTGTTATTCAACAACTCACGAACCTTTTTATCCTCCCAGGCCTGATAGAGGGTGGGGTGGGCGGCGAGGGCCCGGATTTCGGGTTGGGCCATCAGGCGACGCCTGGCCTCGGGGTCGGCCATGAGCCGGCGGGTCTGCCGGATAAGGGTCCGCTGCTCATCAGGAATCGGGGACCACTCCTTGAGCTCTCGGGTCAGGGGGGTCACGGCGAGTTCATCGCGCAGCTCGACCGTCCAGTGTCTGGCCGGGCTGCCCGGTCGGGCCAGGAGGTCGTAGACGGAGGCGACCGAGGCCAGGATGCCGACCAGCAACACGAAGTAGAGGGCTCCCGTCCAGCAACCGACCAGCGCGCCGAGGACCGGGCTCTCGGCTTCGTCCTGGCCTTCCGGCAGACGGCCGAGGCGCCAGAGCAGGGCGTAGGTGAGGAGGCCGGCCACGCAGGCGAGGCCCACCACGCCGGTGATCCCGCGGAGCATCCACGGGTAGGAAGTGCCTTGCAGCAAGGCGTGACCGAGATCGCCGCCGAACAACCAGCCGCCGAGCTGGCCGACGGTCAGGGCCGCCGGGCCGGCGAGCTGCCGGAGCGGCCCGCGGCGATAGCCGCGCCAGGCGCCCCGGACCATGAGCGCGGCGAGGAGCGCGGCCGCGATCCACAGCGTCGTGGAGAAAGCAGAAGGCTCGGTCGGCATCAGGGTTCGCCGAGCACCTTGCGGATCGCGGGTTCGCGGGCTTCGATGCTCTCCGCGAGTTTGAACTGCACGAGCGCGCGGCGCAGGTTGTGGCCGGGATAGCGGACCTTGAAGTAGACGTCGCCGGCGAGATGGTCGGCCAGGAAGCGCAGCCCGAGTTCGAGCGGGATCAGGTGGATGCAGTCGAACAGATGGCGATGGTCGGCCGGGCTCAGGAAATCGCGGGCGTGGGCCTGATAACCCCTGTAAAACATGGTGAAAAGATCGAGGTCGAAGATCACCGAGCCCAGCTCCGGCGCGTCTTCGCCGGCGGGATTGCACACCGAGCGCGTGGCGTCGCCGATGTCATAATGCACCAGGCCGGGCTGCACGGTGTCGAGGTCGACGATGCACGTCCCGCGGCCGGTGGCCTCGTCGATCATGATGTTGCCGACCTTGGGGTCGCCGTGCGTCGTGCGCAGGGAGAGGTCGCCGCGGGCGCGCGCTTCTTCGAGCACCGCGCAGCGAGCGCGGCGCGCTTCGACGAAGCGGACGGCGCGCTTGGCTTCGACCGAGGCGTTGAGTCTTTCCTGGCCGCCGGGCGTGGCGAGCGCGGCGTCCATCTTCGCGAGGTAGCCGGGCGTGACGTGGAAGCCGGGCAGGGCGTAGCCGAGTTTCTCCGCGGGGAGGTCGCTGACCATGCGATGGAAGTGGCCCAGCACGATGCCCGCCTCGTGGGCGTGCTCCGGGTTACGCACTTTCTCGTAGGCCTGCGCGCTGGCGATCTGGGAGATCGCGCGCCAGAGGTCGCCGTCGGCGTCCGTCACCCAGTCTTCGCCCGCCTTGGTCTGGATGATCTTGGGAAGCTGCCAGATACGGTCCGCGCCTTCCGCCTCGGCCTCGAGCTTGGCGTGGCAGTGGTCGGTGAGCACGCGCATGTTCTGCATGATCACCTCGGGTTGCGGGAAGACGGACTTACGGATGCGCTGCACGATGAAGCGCTGTTCCGAGAAGGTCGTCCGGAAGATCGCGAGGTACGTGTCGTTGACGTTGCCGGAGCCGTAGGGCTCGACGGTCACGAGCCGTCCTTGGACGTCGAACTGGCGGGCGATCAGGGCGGCTCGCATGGGGCTCAGGCCACCTTTGCCTTAATTTTCGCGGCTGGCGAGGGCATTTCCCCTGTCGCCAAGGCTTGATTTCCGCCCCGGGCCGCCCATGTTCTTCCTTCCTCTGCGCCGCCACCTTAGCTCAGCTGGTAGAGCATCTCATTCGTAATGAGAATGTCGCCGGTTCAAATCCGGCAGGTGGCTCCAGCGCAGGGGGCTTTTTTCTCCGACCGTTTGCCCGTCAGGACTTTTCCTCCACCCTCCACGTCATGAGCCGAGCCGAACATCCGCCCCGCAGCCGGGATCTCTCCCGCCGCTACGACCGGAATTTCCGCGCCGACGACGCCTACCGGGCGACGCTGCCGGACATGCAGAACAAGGACGCCTCCCTGATCCAGGGCGCCAACGTCCCGATCCAGCACGTCGGGATCTCGGGCTTCCGTCTGCCGATGCTCGTCGTCGCCCGCGACGGCAAGCCGGTGCCGCTCGAATGCACGGTGACCGGCTCGGTGTCCCTCGCGGCCGACCGCAAGGGCATCAACATGTCCCGCATCATGCGGACCTTCTACGAGTTCAAGGACCGCGTGCTCTCGCACGAGCTCCTCGAAGAAGTCCTCATCCGCTACAAGAAGGACCTCGACTGCAGCCGCGCCCGCATCCTGGTCGAGTTCCGCTACCCGATCCTACAGAAGTCGCTCCGCTCGGGACTCGAAGGCTGGCAGTATTATCGGGCCGTCCTCGAAGGCACCATCGACGACCTCGATCGCCTGCGCCGCTACGTCCATTTCGACTTCGTCTACTCCTCCGCCTGCCCCTGCTCGGCCGAGCTGACCGAGCATGCCCGCGAAGAGCGTAGCGCCTACGGCATCCCGCACTCGCAGCGTTCCAAGGCCCGCGTCGTCGCCGAGGTCTCCCCGGGTCGCGCCTTGTTCGTCGAGGACATGAAGGACCTTTGTCTCAAGGGCCTCCAGACGGAGACCCAGGTCATGGTCAAACGCGAGGACGAGCAGGCTTTCGCCGAGCTCAACGGCGCCTATTCCAAGTTCGTCGAAGACGCCGCGCGCGTGGTCTACGAGCAGTTCGACGCCGACGCCCGCGTCCGCGACTTCGTCATCGCCTGCTCCCATCTGGAGTCCCTGCATTCCCACGACGCCGTCTCGGTGATCAATAAGGGCATGCCGGGCGGTCTTTCGGCGGATTTCAGCAATTTCAGAGACCTGATCTGCTAGTCGGCTGACGGCTTGCCTGCTCGGGGTGGCCGTCATACGGTCACTTTCATGAGGGGGTAGCTCAGCTGGATTCAGAGCAGCAGCCTTCTAAGCCGCCGGTCGCGGGTTCGAGTCCCGCCCTCCTCACCACTTTCTCCGCCGACATGAGCGCCACGCCCTACCACCTCGCCGAGCGAGGGGTCAGCGTCGGGGTGTTGTCCGGCTCCGAAGTCGAGGCCGGTCTCGCGACGGGTCGTCTGTCCGCGACGACGCTTTCTTGGCGCGAGGGCGAACCGGGCTGGATCGCGCTAGCGGTCCGTCCGGAGTTCTCCGCGGCGATCGGGGCCTTCCGCTCGCTCGTGCCGCCGCCCGCGCTCGCCTTCGAGGACACGCCCTTGCTCCGGTTGGATTGGGCCGCTTGGGCGCGGACCATGCGCACGATCTGGAGTTCGCCTCGGGTGGCGTTTCATCCTCCACCTGCCTCCGTCGGCCTGGGTCGGCCTCTTTGGTGGGTGATCGTCTGCGCCACGCTGGCGGCGCCTTTCGTCTACTTCCAACTGGTCTTCACGGGCGCTGCGCTTCCTTTCGGCCGACGCAGCGTCCTTTCAGGAATCCAAGTGGCCGTGCCGACCGGATTAGATTTGAGCCATTTCGCGGCCTTCTTTTTTCCGTTCCCGCTGGCCATGGTCGCACTGGTTTTAGGCGGCGCCTGTCTCCTCCACGCCCTCTTGGCTTTGGTGGGTGGCGGCAAAGCGGGCCTGCGCGTGACTGCGCGCGTCGTGGCCTACATCAGCGGGGCGATGCTCATGCTGGCCGTGGTGCCTTGCGGCTGGGTGCTCGTGCCATTCCTGACGTTAGGCTATCTGTCGGTCTCGCTGCGGGCGGCCCATCGGGACGGCGCCTGGAAACCCCTGTTGGCTTTGGCGGTGGCGGGCTTCTGCGCCGCATGCGTGGCCGCGGCTTTCATGGCTTTGGCCGTCTGGCCCTTCTTCCGACCGATGGGCTGAGGCGGGCCTAGGCTTGCGAGGGTGTTCATCTCGCCTATCAAAAGGTCATGCAGATCCACGTCGCTCGTCACCAACAGCAGCTCGGGGTCTTCGCCGCCGAGGATATCGTCGCCGGCCTCTCCGCTGGTCGCTTCCACGCTTCCGACCTCGCCTGGCGCGAAGGCATGGCCGCGTGGACGCCGCTCGGCGACTGGCCGGAGTTTCGTGGCGTCGGCGTGCCGGCGTCCCCCGGTGCGGCCGATACGCGTCCGGTTGAGACGACTTTTCCATGGGAGACCTCGTCGCGGCCGCTTTCGGCCTTCGCCTCGTTTGTTTCCCTGCTTCGAGAACCCGGCGCGGTTCTGCAAGGAGCCAGGTTGGAGTTTTTCCCGACGCTTCAGCTCATCTGGATCGTCCTTTTGGCCGCCTCGGTTTTTTCGATCATCGGAGGAGTCGTGCATGCCGAAGCGCTCGCCGAGGCCATGCGTACGGCCGGCGCAGAATTAGCCCTGATGGCGTCGAAGATGCCCGGAGAGACGGGCGTCCCGTATGCCAAGCTCGCGGATTATCTGATCATGACCCAGGCCAAGGGCCCCGGGGAAGTGGTGACCCAGGCCTTGTTCTGGGTCGCCCTGATCCCCTTCTACTATCTGGCCTTAGGGCTGCTCCAGTGGCTGGGGCTGCGCTTGCTCGGCCTATGCGGGGAGAAGTCATGCAAGACCGCCGAACTGGGACGGACCGTGGTGGCGAGCATGCTCGGCCATGCGCTGCTGGGAGCGGTCCTCTGCCTGGCGGCCTTGCTGTCTCCGCTCTCCGGCGCGCATAAGCTTGCCATGACGGTTCTCGCCGTGACGGGGATCGTCCTCTACTTCCGGGCCGTGGCTGGGGCCCTGCGCATCGATCCGTGGATAGTGTTCGGATCAGTCGTCTTGCTCGTCGTCGCCGCCGCTTGCTGTTGCTGTTCCTTCGTCGCTCTGTTCGCCGGCCTCGGCGTGGCGGCCACCTGATCGGTGCTGCGCCTGATCCGTCGACCTGCCTTTCCCGGCGAGCTCAATCACGAGCTCGTCTGGCCGGCGGCGTTCGTCGCGGGCGCGGTCTTCGCGTGGGGCTGGTTCCTTGCCGGCCTGCAGTTGCCGCAATGCGTTTTCATGCGGCTGACGGGCCTGCCTTGCCTGGGTTGCGGCGGCACGCGCTGCGCGCGTAGCCTGGTGCATCTGGATTTCGGACAGGCCTTTCTGTTTCACCCCGGCTTCTTCCTCGTCGTCTTGGCGGCGACTCTCTGGACGGCCTACTCCGCGTCTTTCTGGCTACGGCGCGATACGCTACGGCTTCGTTTCTTCGTCGAGCCCGGCCAGGAGCGTCGGCTCCGGGTGACGTTCTTCCTCCTGCTCGCGGTCCATTGGGCCTGGCAGTGCTACTTCCTGACCCGCTGACATGATCCGGAACCTGCTCCGTTTCCTCGGTTGGGTCTGCCTGCTCGTCCTCGTGGCGACCGGCGTGGTGGCCCTCGTCTATTTCCTGTCGGAGTGTCCGCAGAAGGTCGCCATCGAACAGCGCATGCTCGACGCGGTCGACGTCGTCCGCGAGGACGGCACGACCCCGCGCAAGGTCGTCGCCGCGCTGGATCGCTTAGCCGACCAGACCGTGGCCGTGCGCGGTGACGTCGTCCTGGCGTCGGCTCCGGACTCGGCGGCCACGGCGCCGTATGGCGAGCCGGCGGACCGCGTCGGCCTCAAGCGCCTGCCGAACCGCGGTTACACGGTCGGTTATGACGACGGCCTGCCGGCGCCGCGCTGGTCTTCCTATCGCGTCTTCTCTTATCGCGACGTGCATCTCGAGCGGCCCTCGTCCTTCAGGTCCGACCCCCGCACCGCGGCGCGCGTGACGACTTCGGAGTATGTTCGCTCGGGCTACGACCGCGGGCACCTCGCGCCGAACTACGCGATCTCCGTCTGCTACGGCGAAGAGGCCCAGAAGGAGACTTTCCTCCTCAGCAACATCGTCCCGCAGCTGCACGCGCTCAACGCCGGCCTCTGGAAGGACCTGGAGCAGCGTATCATGAAGCGCTACGTCGAGCGCTACGGCACGGTGTGGGTACAGGTCGGTCCGGTCTTCGTGTCGCCCGCCGCCAAGAAGGTCGGCCGCGTCCCGGTGCCGACGGCGTTCTGGATGGTCATCTCGGATTACGACGAAGCCATCGGCGGCGTGCGCGCGATCGCTTACCTCATCCCGCACGAGGAGAAGTGGCGCGACGCCGAACTCACGCGTTACGTGGTCAGCATCCGGCGCGTCGAGGAACTCACCGGCCTGGATTTCTTCCCGAAGCTCCCGCGCCCGGCGCAGGACCGTCTGGAATCAACGCCCGCGCCGCGCGCCTGGTGACGGCAGTTCGCGGCGGAGGTCGGTGGCGTGGATCAGGCAGACGCAATCCGAGCCGTCGGTCGTGGGCAGCCACATGATCGGCAGCTTCGGCCAGGCCTGATGCATCGCTTTCTGCAGGCCACCGACCTCGATGACGAGGATGCCGTGGGGCTTCAGGGCTTCGCGCGCCTGCGTGAGCAGTTTGCGGATCACGTCGAGCCCGTCCTTGCCGGAGACCAGCGAGCCTTTCGGCTCCTTCTTGAATTCGGCGGGGAGGCGTCGGTAGATGCCTTCGGGTTCGTAAGGCGGGTTGCTGAGGATCAGGTCGAACTTCGGCCCCTTGGTCAGCGCCGTCATCGTGTCCGTCTCGTGCAGCGTGATACGCTTCGCCAGCTTGTGGTCGGTGACGTTCAGGGCGGCGACCTCGAGGGCCTTCGCCGAGAGATCGGTGGCGTGGACGTGCGCCTTCGGGAAGCGTTTCGCGAGCAGGATGGCGAGGCAGCCTGAGCCCGTGCAGACGTCGGCGACATCGGTCACCTGCGCGATCGGCGGCAGCCACTGCGGGATGGCCTCCGGGATGAGTTCGACGAAATACGAGCGCGGGATGATCACGCGTTCGTCGACGCGGAAGCGGAGGCCGCCGAGCCAGGCCTCGCCGACGAGGTAGCCGGTGGGCACGCGGTCGAAGACGCGCCGTTCGAGGAGCACGAGGAACGCGGCCTTCTCCTTGGCCGTCAGGGCGCGTTCGAAGCACGAGGGGAGTTGCTCCCAGGCGAGGCCCGTGGCGTGGCCCATGAGCGTGAGGGATTCCTCTTCGGCGTTCACGAAGCCTTGGCCGTGCGCGACGCCGGCCGACTTGAAGAGCCGGTTGGCATGGCGTAAACAATCACCGCCCGTTCTGAGACGGGCGGTGGCGGCGGGAGTCGGGCGCTGCGGGGCGCTCATCGTGGGCGGCGAGGCCGCTTAGGTGAGCGGGGCGGCGGACCAGAGTTCCTTCGGGGTGCGTTCGAAGAAGTCCTCGAGGTACTTCGTCGTCGCGCCGCCCTGGCGGAAGGCCGGGTCCTTCATGATCGCGCGGCAGACCGGGATCGTGGTGTGGATGCCGCGGATGATGTACTCGCCGAGGGCGCGGTGCATGCGGTCCAGGGCCTTCTGGCGGGTCGCGCCGACCGAGATCAGCTTGGCCACCATGGAGTCGTAGAGGGGCGGGATGACGTAACCCGAGTAGCAGTGCGAGTCGACGCGGATACCATGGCCGCCGGGCGTGTAGTAGAGGCCGATGGTGCCGGGGCTCGGGGCGAAGTTGCGGGCCGGGTCTTCGGCGTTGATGCGGCACTCGATGGCGTGGCCGGTCATCTTGATGTCCTTCTGGGAGAGTTCGAGCTTCTCGCCGCAGGCGATGAGGATCTGGCGGCGGACGAGGTCGACGTCCGTGACTTCTTCGGTGACGCCGTGCTCCACCTGGATGCGCGTGTTCATCTCCATGAAGTAGTACTTACCGTGCTTATCGACGAGGAACTCGATCGTGCCGGCGTTCTGGTAGCCGATGGTCTCGGCGAGCTTGACGGAGACCTTGCCCATCTCCTCGCGGAGTTTCGGGGTCAGGAACGGGGAAGGGGACTCTTCGATCAGCTTCTGGTGGCGGCGCTGCACGGAGCAGTCGCGTTCGCCGAGGTGGATCACCTTGCCGTGTTCGTCGCCCAGGAGCTGGAACTCGATGTGGCGGGGCTGCTCGATATACTTCTCGATGTAGACGCGGCCGTCACCGAAGGCCTTCTCGGCTTCGGCGCGGGCGCTTTCGAATTCCTTCGGGAAAGCCGCGGCGTTGTGGACGATGCGCATGCCCTTGCCGCCGCCGCCGGCGACGGCCTTGACGATGACGGGGAAGCCGATGCGCTGCGCTTCCTTGATGGCTTCGCGCTGATTGTCGACGGGGCCGTCGGTGCCGGGCACGCAAGGCACCTTGGCGGCGGCGGCCGTCTGGCGGGCCACGGCCTTGTCACCCATCTTCCGGATGACTTCGGGGCTGGGGCCGATGAACTTGATGTTGGCGGCGGCGCACTTCTCGGCGAAGCCGGCGCGCTCGGAGAGGAAGCCGTAGCCAGGGTGGATGGCGTCGACGTTGGTGATCTCGGCGGCCGAGATGATGCGATCCTCGCGCAGGTACGAATCCTTGCTCGGTCCGGGCCCGATGCAGACGGCCTCGTCGGCGAGCTGCACGTGCAGCGACTGCTCGTCGGCCTGGGAATAGACCGCGACGGTCTTGATGCCCAGCTCCCGGCACGCGCGGATGACGCGAAGGGCGATTTCGCCGCGATTGGCGATGAGGATCTTGTTCATGCTCGGAAGTCGGTGCTCAGCTGACCTTCACGCGGAAGAGCGGCTGGCCGAATTCGACCGAGGTGCCGTTGGCGACCAGGCACTCGACCACCGTACCGGCGATTTCCGACTGGATCTCGTTCATGACCTTCATGGCTTCGATGATGCAGACGACGGAGTCGGCCTTGATCGGGGAGCCAACGGTGACGAAGGGCGGGTTCTCAGGGGAAGGGGTGGCGTAGTAGGTGCCGACCATCGGGGAGGTGACCAGCTTGATGCTGGGGTCCGCGGCGGCGGGGGCGGCCGGGGCAG
>Ga0315909_10003008_pt1 | contig 20953 bp, 25 predicted proteins | sample LakEriMetagenome_11_FD_203527 | JGI IMG/M metagenome (GOLD analysis project Ga0315909, IMG submission 203527) | Freshwater fungal communities from buoy surface, Lake Erie, Ohio, United States - Buoy 2 MA125 | ecosystem: Environmental > Aquatic > Freshwater > Lake | place: USA: Lake Erie, Ohio... | reverse complement strand
TTACTGCTAAAAGAAGAATCAATAACCACGTAGTTCCTGTAACCGTAGACGTTACATGTGTACCTAAAATGGGGAAGTAGTAGACCATGAGCACAGCCAATGTAATACTTGATGTCAGCTTTGAAGCTGGCCTAGTACGTGATGATATGCCTTCATCTTACATAGATCCAAAGTATCTAGAAGAGGTTGTACAAGAGGCAATAAAAGATGCCATGTATGACATGGGTTGTGAGCAGGTCGAATACATTCGTGTAGAAATTGAGGGGCTATGACTGCATCCCCCCGGAAGAGATTTGATAAAGACCTATACGACAGCAACGATTCTACTGCACGTACAGCAGGCAAGAAATATTGGCGTAGCTTTAACTACCAAGCAGAAGATAATCCAGACCGATACGGCGCTGATCTCATTGTGAATACAGGGTGGGAAGTATTTTATTCAGAGGTTGAGATTAAACGTGTCTGGTCTGGACCCCTATTCAAGTACGACACATTGCAAATACCGGAAAGAAAAAGAAAGTTTACGGTACTGGATATGCCGTGCATGTTTTTAGTACTTAACAACGAGCAGACACACGCATTTGTTTGTAGCAGTGACTTACTGTCGAAGTCCCCAGTGGTTGAGGTTCCAAACAAATATGTGTACAAGGGTGAGATGTTTTTCCAAGTGCCCGTGTCAGAGCTTCTGTATGTAACCATGCCAGCCTAACCATGATCAATGTTAAGAGAACAACCCCTCAAGAAGAAGCTAACCCATACGAAGGTTTAGGGGCAGCAGATGTCATTGATCGTGGGCTTCTTGATAATGATACGCATGTTATTGTAGGCGAGATAGATGATGAATCCATTGCACTGGCTATGCGGTGGATGATCTATGAGAACACTACACCAATACAGAAAACTCTAACGCTGTATATCAACTCCGTTGGTGGTGATTTGTATGACGGTCTTGGATTGATAGACTTGATGAGAAGCAGTAAGCATGTGATTAGAACAGTGGGCATAGGCAATGTGATGAGCACTGCCTTTCTAATCTTTTGTGCAGGCACTAGAGGATTTAGGTACATTGGTGCTAATACAAATATCTTGTCTCATCAGTACTCTGATGACATTGAAGGTAAGCACCACGATATCCGGTCTTACATGAAGTCTGCTGAATACACGAATGAATCCATGGTAAGGCTCTTGCAGGAATGCACTGGGCTGGATGCTAGGGCAGTAAAGAGTAGGCTGCTGCCCCATAGTGATGTATGGCTAACGCCAAAAGAGTTGATACAACTGGGAGGAGCAGATCATTTATTATGACTAAAGAACAGATAGAGAAATTATTCGACATGTGCAATCTTAATGACACACCTGAAGTTGAGATGAGCATTAAGGAACTGAATGGCTTTGCTAACTTGGTTATTGACTACTGTGCTGAGGTAGCAAAAGTTGCTGGCTTGGGGGAGCCACACACCTTGCCCCCATATAATGTGAGAGAAAAAATCACACAGGAAATATTGGCGAGGAAAGACACATGGTAGGCTTTAAATATTACAACTGGTCAGTGACATTAGATGATGGCACACGTTACACCTATGAGTTTCAGGTACATGAAGAAGATTCATGGCCTGTTGTTCTACGTAAGTTTGGAGACTTCTTACAGGCAGAAGGATACGGCGGTATAAAAGATCGTATCGAAGATTTATGTGATGAGTTTGAAGAAGAGCTAGATAACAGAATTGATGGAGATTTGGCTTTCAGAGAACTGCATGGTTAACGATGCCCATAATTAAGTTAGTCACCTTCGGACCCATTGTTCGTGGGGACTGGGTGATTAAAGTATCCAACGTCTTAGATCAAATACTTGTTGTCGCTTATCATAGAACAAACTACGAAGCTCATGTCCGGTACTTTACGGATGAGGCAGAGGCAGTATTGTTTGCTGAGTATCTACTACTAAAATAATGTATACAGTTGTAGACAACATAAAAGAAATCAAGGATAAGCTACCGGCTATCCGTAGGTTATACGTTAACTCTGGTTTGAAGTACGGCTGGAAATCAAACAACGGAAGAGAGTATGACTTTGGTCACTGGAATAATCAGATACTTTCTAACAGCAAGTACTTTATCTATGACATTGGAAGAATGCCACAGATTAATAAGTACCAATCGGTGCTAGCTATTTGGATGGCTATTCAAAAACAGATAGGCGCAAGATGTTTGATGCGTACCTATATCAACTCCTACACCTATGGTACTGACGCTTACGCACACATAGATGATTACTGGATCATGGAAGAGTACGGAGCAGACTCCATGACAGAAACAATCATTGTGTACCTAAACAAAGAATGGAACATTGACTGGGCAGGCGAGACAGTCCTGTACGATAGTAATAAAGAAATAGAAAAGGCAGTACTTCCTAAAGAAGGTAGGGTGTTTGCATTTGATTCTAGAATACTGCATGCTGCAAGGCCAGTGTCCCGTGCTTGCCCTGCACTAAGAAGTGTTCTTGTGTTTAAAACTTTAGCAGAGCACATGAATAGTCCTGTGGTAGAATTCATTTTAAATAAAACAAAAGAAGTACCACACTCAGGCAAGACTTTCTTTGAACACTTGTATGCTGTCATGAAAATACTTGAGGATCTTGGAGCACCTAAAGATGTAGCAGCAGCAGGGCTGTATCATTCTGTGTACGGTACAGAGTTCTTTAAGTCAGAGGTATGCTCGACAGTAACTAGAGCAGAAGTAAAAAAGCTTATAGGTAAATACGCAGAAGAGTTAGCACACACTTTCTGTTCTTTAACTGGTAGGTTAGAAACACTGTTAACAAATAGCAACAGGTACTCCGTAAAGAAAAACAGAGATTTATTGTGGATTGAATACGCTAACCTTAAGGAGCAAAACAAAAACGGTAAGTACAACAACAGTTTACAAAACATATTAAAAGCATTAAACTTGTCAAGCGGTACGGTTAAGTATGAAGATAAATAAAAACAATTTGCTTTATGGAGGAATACCCGTATAACTGTAAGATCCCCGGGCACCCATTCGATGGTGCCCTATTTTTTCCCTACAACTTTTGATGGAGATTTATTGAATGACCCCGTATTCCACCTACATTGCCAAGTCCCGCTACTCCCGATTCCTTAACACAGAGAACCGCAGGGAGCATTGGAAAGAGACAGTGAGTCGTTACTTCACTTTTATGGAGAAGCACCTACAAGAGAAGTACAACCACAAGATGGACAGGCAAGAGCTTGAGCAGGCAGTGGTAGACCTAGAAGTAATGCCTTCCATGAGGGCTGTAATGACCGCAGGCAAGGCTCTTGATAGAGACAATACCGCAGGGTACAACTGTAGCTATCTGCCCATAGATGACCCCAAGGCGTTTGATGAGGCTATGTATATCCTACTATGTGGTACGGGGGTAGGGTTTTCTGTGGAGCATAAATATGTTAATCAATTACCTGAAGTTCCGGACCAGTTGTTTGATAGTCAGACTACTATTGTGGTTGCGGACAGTAAAGAAGGATGGGCAAAGGCTCTTCGCCAACTCATTGCTCTTCTATACTCTGGGGAAGTGGCAAGGTATGACTTATCTAAAATTAGACCTGCTGGAGCTAGGCTTAAAACCTTCGGAGGAAGGGCTTCTGGACCCGGACCTTTGGACGAACTTTTTAAGTTTACTACCAACAAATTTAGAGGAGCAACTGGTCGCAAACTCACATCAATCGAATGTCATGATCTTCTGTGCAAAATCGGGGAAGTTGTTGTTGTGGGTGGAGTTAGACGATCAGCAATGATCAGCTTGTCTGATCTTGAAGATGACCGTATGCGTTCCTGTAAGTCAGGAAACTGGTGGGAACACAATGGTCAGCGAGCACTAGCTAACAACTCAGCAGCTTACGAATCTAAACCTGACATTGGTCAGTTCCTTGCAGAGTGGACTAGCCTATACAACAGCCACTCAGGTGAGCGTGGGTTGTTCTCCCGGGAAGCTTCTGTAAATCAGGCAAAGAAGAATGGCAGACGTAACCCTGACTTTGAGTTTGGTACTAACCCATGCTCAGAGATTATCCTTCGCCCCTATCAGTTCTGTAATCTGACTGAGGTCGTAGTACGGGCAGAAGATACACCTGAGACACTGGCACGTAAGGTGCGGATTGCTACCATCTTAGGCACATACCAATCTACCCTTACGCACTTCCCGTACTTACGGAAGATATGGCAAAAGAATACAGAGGAAGAGCGTTTGCTTGGCGTGTCCTTAACTGGAATCTTGGATAACAAATGGATGGGGGAAGTAAATGAAAGCACTAAGAAACATCTTGAACAACTACGGAAAGTCTCCGTTGATACCAACGCTGACATTGCAACAAAGCTGGGAATCCCTGTCTCTGCTGCTATCACTTGTGTCAAACCTTCTGGCACTGTCTCTCAGCTTGTTGATTCTGCCTCTGGTATTCATACTCGACATAGTGAGTATTATATTCGCCGTGTTCGTGGAGATAAGAAAGATCCTCTCACGGGCTTCCTAGTTCAGGCAGGCATCCCTGCTGAAGACTGTGTGATGCGGCCTGAGAGTACTACAGTGTTCTCATTCCCACAGAAGGCACCTGAAGGTGCTACCCTACGTGACCACATGAGTGCCATTGATCACCTTGATGTATGGCTTATGTACCAACGCCATTGGTGTGAGCACAAACCCTCTGTGACTATCTCAGTCAAGGAGGATGAGTGGATGGATGTGGGAGCTTGGGTGTGGAGGAACTTCGATGAGATATCCGGGGTATCTTTCTTGCCCTACGATGGTGGCACATACCGCCAAGCACCATATGAGGAATGCACCAAGGAGCAGTACGAGGCCATGCTAGAAAAGATGCCTAAAACTATTGACTGGGATTCTCTTGTCGAGTATGATGATAATGTTGAAGGTGTACAGACACTGGCTTGTACAGGTTCATCATGCGAGATCTAGATCCATGGAAGTGTCCACCATTAAATTTATTTAACTGGAACCTTTTTTGGAAATGGAAACTTGAGTTTGATAGGAGACAGAATGCAACAATCTAAATCGTTTCAAGCTAATCGTGGGATGCCACATTCTGGTGTTAAGAAGGATCGTACAGCACCCCTGTCTATTCAGTTAGACAAAGGCAAGTTTGCTTTTAAGAAGGGGTGGCTTGGCAATCCGTACAAACCCGATACAGTACAGGGCAAGGAGTGGCAGCGTGGCTTTGATGCTGCCTACTTTGAGCACGTAGATAAACTAACCAAAAGGAGTTGATATGTACATTGTAAAACTTAAAGGCCGTAAATTAAACCTGAAAGCATTTAAGGTTGGGTTTAAAGACTACGAGTCAGCACGTACAGTACTGAAGCGTTTGATCCGTAGCCGTGGCTTTAACTCTGACAATGGCTTTACTTGTTTGGGATTCAGTATCATTCGGATTAGTTAAGCTGTTGCTGACATAGCTCAGTTGGTAGAGCAATCGCCTTGTAAGCGATAGGTCGTGGGTTCAAATCCTACTGTCAGCACCAAACAATCAGGGGGCTTACGCCCCCTTTTGTTTACCTGATTCCTGATATCCTAGCTTGATAGGTGTAGATTTTATTGTAAGCTTTATCTTCCACCAATGTTCTGCCGTTGTTTTCTTTGGCATACATTTCGTTAATGGCGTTTCTTTCCCTTTCAGGAAGTTTGTTAAACGTCATCTTATCTATCCTAGCACGATCCTTAGACATCATGTCTGCTTGTGCCTGTGCCCTACCAAACTCTAAAGCGGTTGTCATGTTGGCAGAAAGGGCTAGCTTCTTTTGATTGTCTGTTAACCGTGCATATCTATCTGACTCTAATAGATTACCAACAAAGCGTTCTATCTCAGGTACAGACTTCTCTATAAGTTTCCTGTCATAGATCTTGTCGCCACTAGCACCATAGAAAGTGTACGGATCTAAGCTAAGCTTCTTAAACTCTTCTTCTATCTTGTTAACACGTGGCGTTACACGCACACCTGATAAGATGTTAAAGAACTCTCCACCACGCATAGGTGTTTCTTCACGTAGGTATCGCTTAGCCTCTGGTAACTCTTCCTTCAGTCCCGGTATCTTACCCTTCAGTCTATTGAGTGCTGCCTCAGATACAAGGTCATCGCCTTCAATTACATTAGGATCACGAGCTACCTGAGCCTCTCTATCAAACATATCAAAGTAAGCAAAGACAGGTTGTCCGGGCTGTATAAATCTACCAGCAAAGTCGCCTATGATTTTACCTACGGCAGTCTTAAACTTATCCATCTCTTTGCCTTCAGTACCAGCCATGATCTCTGGAATAGAATCGAGGATAGTGTTAGGTGCTCCTGCTGGCATTTTCATACCGGCAATTGCAGCTACAGCTTCTGATACTTTTGCTTCAGATGTCTTTTCTAATTTCATCTTAGCAATGAAATCACCGACAGCTAAATAAGGACCAAGTGGGAATATGGCACGTATATCTGTAGTACTTCCATCTTCACCCTGTACGTTGTACCACTCTGTGTTCTGATTCTCTAGCCGATACTTGTAGGCTGCATAGAGAGCAGCAGTACCCACCATACCCCGGGTCATCTTCTCTGTGCCTTCTCTAAGAAGTCTGTCTGCACCTTCTTGATCTTTAGCAAATCTCTTGGCAGCAGTGAGCATGTCTGTTACACCTGATGCTGCACCGATAGGACTGTATTTGTACTGGAATGCCATAGCGTTAGTCATGAACCGTGGGAAGGTTACAAGTAAAGATCCTCCCGGCATGCTCTCAAAGAATCTAACAAACTGATTTGCTAATCCTTCTGCCTGTGCTTCTACAGTAACTTGCCCTGCCTTCTTTGGCTTAGGCATGTATGAGAATGTAGACTTGAGTGCATCATCAGCAGCATTCTTGATAATATCTGTAGGAATCATCTTGTCATCAGCAAGAGTCTTGTACATATCCATGCCGACATTACGCATCTGTCTTTCTACGCTAGCAGTAAAGACTGCCCTACGGAACAAAGCATCTTGGGCTACGTTAAATGTGTTAGCCATCCGTGCTACTTTAGATAGCTCAGCTTGGCCTGTCTCTTGCAGGGCACTAAACAATTGCTGCTGGATTCTTGGGTTGTCTTTCAGAATCCTGTCAGTAACCTCTGCCGTAAGCCCTGCATTAGTTAGATACGTAAGTGTTCCAAAGGCATCCTTGACTGTGTCTCTTAATCCACGAGTCAGATCCCCACGCTGGTACGTACCTGTGGCTGCACCCTTGATGGCTTTACCTGTAGCGTACAAGGTACCCTCTAGTGCTCTAGCCCCACCTTCAAAGGTCATGCCCAGTCCACTGCCCATTACGTTACGGACAGTAGTGCCAATGCTGGATACAACAAGTGCTTTGGATTCTCTTTCAAGACGCTTGATGCCTGCACCTAGATAGCCCATGGCAGAAGTTACATCATTCTCCCTGCCATACATTTCATCTACTATCTTCTGGGCATCAGGATCGATCTCAGAGACCCTCCTGAGAACCCGGGCAAGGGAGGAGTACCCCTGCATGATATTAGCGGCATCAGCGACTGTTGTGCGGGTTGCTTGGGCAAATTCTGTGGGAGTGATTCCTGCCTTTTTCAATGAAGCATCTAAGGTAGCGTCATTGATTGCATCTACAGACATGAATAAGTCCTTGACTGCATCGCTAACCTTCTGCCCCTGCTTGGGTCTAAAGGATGGGTCAAGGATCATGACGTACTTGGCTACATCGATAGCTTTACGGTTTACGTCTGTACGGATTTCTGCTTGGGTTAGACCTGTGGGTGGGGATATCTCATCCAGAGTCTTACGCCCCTCAAAGATATCAAACTTAGTCAGGATATCTTCTAGCTCAGTATCAAACTCAGCCTCAAGTCTTTTGGTGGCTGCATCTGTAGGAGGAGGAAGTCCACGCTTAGACTGTAGTATCTGCTCTAAGTCTTGCTTAGTAGACATGGCAGGTTTACGGAAAGCAGCACGTGCCTCTAGTCCACCAAATACAGAACTAAATGCCCCAGCTAAAGCTGCCTCAGCTACGCTTACTTCTTCCTGTCTGCCCGTCTCTACTTTTAGTTGTTGCTGTACAACACTCTCTCCGCTACCTAATGCAGCTTCAGTTGCTGCACCACCAAGCACGGCAGTCTTAACTCTAGATTTAACGGCAGAGTTGATAGCAGCCCTTGCTGCCTGATAACGAGCAGCAGCACCAACACCAAAGCTAAGCAGATTAGTTGGTTCAGATATTGCAGATAAAGCTGCTTCAGCAAAAGGACGTATTCCTTTTTGCCCACCCTTCTCATACCAATCAGGAACGGTGTCATAAAGTTCATACGCTTTTGCTGCTTTAACTACATCTTCATCTTTAGCATTGTAGATCCAGTTTAATTCTGGAACAGCATTAAGAGTAGTATTCCACTCTACTTGCCTTCTGCTAGTAAGAAAACGCTTAACGTAATCTTCATCAGATTCGTCTTTACGTTGTTTACCAGACTCACCAAACCGTGCCGTTGAATAGTCACTGATGATTTTTAGTTTGTCTGGCTTTACTAACTCATCAAAGTTTGTAACTTTTTTAGGTGGCAACTCTGGTATGTCTTGAGTTACAGTTGGGGCTGTTCCTGTCTCAAGTTCAAACGTAGACCCTAGTGCTTGATCTGTTTGTTCTTGTACAGTAGCCTTCTTCTTAGTTTGAGGACTATCTAAGTAGTCAAAGAAGTTTGCCATGTTTATAGTTCTTGCCCAGTCAAGTTTTTAAAGTCTCCCCGCACTCTGGCAGCGAGTGCTGGATTCCTTGCAATCTTTTCCAATGCATCTGCACGTAGCTTATCTATGTTAGGAGCAATGGGAGGAGTAGGTGTTCCACTTGTGGGTGCTGGTGCAGGAGAAGGTTCTGCTTTTGGTTCAACTTTACCTGTGATAGTTCTCCATGCAATGACTTTTCCTTCCTCGTCTATGTTTGCATAAGGAAGTAATGCATCCCTTGCGGATCTTCCACCAGTAACTTTAGTACCATCTTTTGAAAGAACACCCAATGCTATTGCAGTATCTCTAACGGCTAAGTTCTTAGTATCCATAAACCGTTTGATGGAAGCACCATCTCCAGTAATAGGAACCCAGTCTTGCAACTTATCATCGTACTGGACAACACCTTTCCAGACTGTCGGATCGATTGTTGTACGAAGAGTCTTATCAATGACTGAACCTATCTGAGCAGCAGATCTATCTTTGTCCTTCTCTACTTCAAAAGTACTTTCAATAACTGCAGCAGCACGAAGCTGTTTTAGTAGCGGTGCATTCCTTGGATCTTCAATAGGAATATCTTTAGAAAGATTATCCCGTAATTTATTTTTAATGGTTGTTGTTGCTTCTGGTTGTTTAAACTGACCAAAGTCAAGAGTTCCTTGAGCACGGTCTGTCTCTTCACCTACACCTCTAGCAGCAGCCCTAAGTTCTGCAGCACTCTTACCAGTACGTGCTTGAAAGTCTGCCTCTGCACGAGCAGCAGCCCGTGAGGGTAAACCAAATGCACCCTTAGTTGGTCCCATGGGAGCTTTCTCTAACTCTGTAGGTTCTGGTGCAGTAGTACGTGCTTTAATATAATCGTCAACGGTAAGATCTGATTTACCTTTGCTGACAGTAAACAAAGTATTAAAATCAACTTGTTCTAAACTGTCTGCGTTTTTATCTAGCTGTGCCTGTACCCGCTTAGCAACTCCGGGGTTTTGTAGTAGGCCAATAATCTGGTCTTGAGTAAAGCCCTTACCGTCTTTACCGGTATAAGAAGAGAGAACATCTGCAGTAGTACGAAGCTCATCTCGTTTAGTTTTATTCTTTTCTTCTTTCTCTTCTGCTTCTTTACGCAATCTTTCAAAATCGCTAAGAGCACGTTCTCTAATTTCTTTATTGCGTTTTTCAATACTGCCTGCAGCAGACTCAGCAAATCCACCTAAGAATGCGGAAAAATCAAATGCCATGATTACGCCTCTGCTTTCTGATTGCGTTTAGCCATTAACCCTTTTGGTTCTTCTGCTGGCTGTTCTTCTTCTTTCTTGGGTTCTTGTTTTTTCTTAAACACTTCCATTGCTACCTTACGTGCTTCTCTACGAGACACACTATTCTTTTTAATAACATCTTCAACAGAAGTCTTATATGCAACTCCGTTGATGTCTGCAACAGTCATGATAAGTTCTTCAATGACAGGCAGCACAAGGAATCCAACATCAAGAGTGTGTCTGCCTTTCATGACGCTAGTTGTCTGCATCATGTTTGCAATGTTACGTACAGGCAAACCTAATTCCACAACGTCTAAAAGATCATCATGGTTTTCTTCATTGAGAATCCGTTTAGTATAAAACTCAATAGCTTCTTCTACTGTTGTCATACTTGGTGGATTTTCCCAAGGACGATTTCCCGGTTCGGTAGTCAATGACATACCGGGGATAGGAGCATTTAGATAACGAGAATCAGCCGCCATTTTTATTCCTCTTCGCTTTTAATTCTTTTCTTTTCTTACGTAAAGCAAACACAAACTCACCAACAGTTTCTATAATATCTCTTTGCTGTTTGGTAGTTGCCTCACGTACTGTCTTAGGAGAAAGCAAACCTCTAGCAGAATCTAAAGCCTTACTGCTAGTTTCTTTCTTAGATAAATACTCTTCTACTTTTTTACTATAGTCATGCATTGACATTAGAATAATCCTCCAATCCAATCAATTCCTTCGGATATAATATCGCCGCCCCAGTCAAAGATATCTCCAATAGCATCCCCAATATCTATATCGCCAAGAACCTTACCTACAGCATTGCCGATTGCCTTACTTGTCTCTGCATCTTTAGCAAGGGTGGCAGCAATTACGGTAGCGTTAGCAGCAATTTCAGCACGAGCAATTTGATTAATCCTGTCTTGATCGTTTTCACCAGACTTCCATGCGTACTCAATGTGGTCACGGTAAAGCTGCCACATATTATTATACTCTATTGTGGTCAACTCCATTGCCTTTGTTGCATTGAATTCATTAGCTCTGTTTGTCGCTGCTGTGTTGGCTGTAGCAATTTCCCTACGCCACTGAGCGTTAGATTGGTCAATGACTAAACGGCTTTGAGCATTGAACTGGTCACGCTGATTCTGTGTCTCTGCATTAAATTTAGCAATGGTGGCTGCTTGGTTAGCATTAAACTGAGACATCGCATTTGTCTGCGTAGCATTAAAGGTACTAACCTGCGTAGCCAAAGAAGAAAAGAATTGATTAGTTTGATTTTCACTTGTTGCATTAAACTGTCTAGAAGCATTCTCAGCAGCAGCATCCGTAAATAAACTCTGAATGTTTTGCTGAGACTTAAACAATTCTGTCTGCTGTCTGTAGCTGAGATTGGTAAGATCCATCTCAAGAAAAGCTTTAGCATTTGTTACAGCAGCCTGTTGCCTATTGTTTAAGTTGGCTGTCTCAAGATTAGCAATCTGAGCAGCCTCAGCCATTACAAGCGACTGCCTGTTAGTCAGGTTAGCCAGATCCATTGTCTGAGCAAGCCTTGCATTCTCAAGTGCTACCTGTTGCTGTGCATTGAAGTTAAGGTTTGCAATGTCAGCCACACGTGCAGCATTAACGACACGGGTCTGGAATGCCTGATCAAACTCTTGACCAAGAAACTGGGCACGTTGCTGAGCAGTTAAGACTGCTATCTGCTGACGGTTAGACAGGTTCTGTAATCCCATCTGCTTGTACGTCTCTGCATCTGCACTTGCAATGGGGATAGCTGCCTCTAGTGTGGCTTGAATGATAGCCTGTCCTGCCAAACTGGAAGCACCTAATCCACGCTGTGCCATTACTGCAGTAGCATTACGTAAGGAAGCTGCAGCCCATGACGGTGGGTTGTTAGTTTGGAAGTTAGTTAAGAGATTGTTTAACTGCCCCTGAACTGTCATCGGATCAGTCACAACACCTTGGGCTGCTTGGTTCTGTTGCAGTGCCTGAGCTACCTGAGCAGCATCAACAGCAGCACCAGAGATCATCTCACCGGCTTGAGCTACACGGGTAGGTGCTCCAGCTACCTGATTGGCTGTGCCTTGGGCTGCTTGTAGGGCACTGACACTGGTAGTGGTTGGCACCATTGTCTGTGCCTGTACCTGAGCCTGCTGAGAGACCGCCCCTTGGGCTGGCTGTAAGCCTGCTGTAGCGGCTTGTACTGCAGGGGATACCGTGGCAGCAGTCGTGGTTGCAGTAGGGGCTACAGTGGGTGCTGCTGCAGTCGCAGCGGTAACTGGAGCAGTAGGGGCAATTTGAGTAGCTGTAAGAGGGGCTAGTTGTGTGTTTACAATCTGCCCTGCTTGCTCTGTGGTTAGGGCAGGGGTTACTTGGGCTGCGGTAGGTTTAACAGGGGCAAAGCTAACAGGGTTAGTGCCGGGAGAAGTTGGCGGTGTAACACTGCCACCAGTACCGGTTGTAGGAGTAAACCCAGTAGGCAGGGTTCCTTGTACCCAATCGGCACTTGGGGGCGTATAACCACCCGATGGTGCTGTCCAAGTTTCCCCTGTTTTTGTGTTATAGTAGGGTACCATAACCGATGTGGTCGGAGTGCCTTGTGGTGGAGGAGTAAATCCAAAGTTTCCTGAACTTGTGACCGTGCCACCAGTTTGATACTTCCTTGCCATGCCACCTTTAGCCATATATTTCTCAGCTACAAGTCCATACTTACGTTGCAATGCAGGATCAGACCTAAGAAATTCATCAAAGCCTTGCATAGGCCCATCGTAGCCAAGCCTACGAGCTACAATCTCTTTTTGTTTTGTATTGAATTCTTTAGTTGCCATTTGTTATTGTTCCATAAATAGTGATACTTCTGCTTTACGTCTACGCACCAGTCCCGGCAGTTCCCTTCCACCACCTTTGGTATACATCATGAATCCTTCAGCAATTCTTTCTGCTGATTCATCACGAAGGATACGCTGCCTGAGTGTAGACCTTTGAAAACCACCTACCCCTATGTTGTATGAAAGAGCGACACAAGCGTCAAACAAGCCTTGATTGCTAGATAGATTAGGGGCAAGTCTAAGAACACCACGTTCAAAACTAATGAGCAATTTCTTGAAGCGTTCTTCAAGTTCAGCTTTTTCCCATGTGCGATTGTCTGCATCTCTGAGTTTGTATTCTTTACGGAGGATTCCTGTATAACCTTCTTTATGTACCATGGGTAGACGGATCTGATCCTGATACAAAACCTCACCCCATCCCACGGTCCACATGTGCGCTGCACATAGGTAGGGCTTATTTCGGTAACCTTCGAACTCGTGCATCAAGTGGATGCCCTTATCCGATGTCCGCATTACTTCTTGCCCCACTGTCTGCTTCCAAACCAGAAGCTTATAATTCCAGATAACAGAGCCATCTCATCACTACTGAAGACCACCTCTGACGCTTTGAGCATGTCGTCAACATTCTGTATTGTACCAGAAGTTAGGAACCAATAGGTAAGTGCAATGTTAATTAATACCAATTCCATTACAAAGATAAATGTAACTGCCGGTCTAACGATGCCATTGAGATTGACTACCCAAGATGAAGCACGAGACATGATAGCTTTGTCATGGTCCAGTGCTGCACCCTGACGCTGGGCATCTGTCTCCATGGCAATCTGCTCAGTACGGATCTCTTCTACCTTTTGTTGGGCAATAAAACCTTCACGTGCTAAAGCTAACTCACGCTCTGTCTGTAAGCCAGCAAGCTTTAACTCATGGGCTTTGTCTGCCCTATCTTGGAAGAACTCTAGTACCTTGGGTAAGCCAGAGGCAAAGAAACCGATAGCAGAGGAAACTAGAGATAACATTATAGATGTCCTTTTAAAATATAATAGGTTGTTACAATAAGCAGAGAGGCTAAGAAGCACATAATCTTTAACTCACGTAGCTTCTTTAAATCACGCCCCATCTCGTCACGCCCATCTTTAACTTCTTTTATCTGACGCTCTTTAATTGCTTGTATTTCTTTCCATTCAATATCAGCTTTCTCTTTGCCGTATCTCTCGACAAGTTGCTGGAACAAATCATCCTCAGCTTCCTTGATCTCTTTGAGTCTTCGCCATTCAGCAAAAGCTGTGAGGATTGTGGTATCACCTTTGACTACACGTTGCTTCTTTTGAAACTCTTGCTTAGCTTGTAGCTCAGCTACTCCAAGTTTCTGTATGTCGGTGACTACGGATTCAATCTCTTTGCCTGCTGCAATTGCACTCTTAATACTCTGCGCCGCACCCTTTGCAGATGTTATAAGATCACTCATGCTGTTACTTAAGAACTAAGCTAAGTAATAGAACGATTATGAATCCTGCAGATCCAATAAGTATTTGTTCAAGGCGTTTGAGTCTGGAATTAATTCCAAGATAGCGTTCAGCACATACAGCTTCGTGGGTGTCAAGTTGGCTTTTTACCTCTACGATTGTTGTCATAACTAAACCTTTGCCATTGCCATAATTTCATCAATGGTGTTGGAGACTTGCCATGTGTTGCCATGCACACCGAAGATGAACACGACTTCTTCACCGGCCTCGTTCGTGCCCTCAAAGAAGGAAAGAACCAACTCAGTGTTAATGATTAGGCTCTTGTCCTTGTGCTCTTGGTGAGCATTGTTTAGTTTAAGCAGCATCAGTAACCTCTACCCAAGAAGTCGTAGCCTCGTCCCATGAGTATCGCTTGCCGTCAGTTGGGTAAGCAACCGGGGCATCCCACAGGCAGGTTGTCTCATTGAGCAACCATGAAGCGTATGGCTTGGGCGGAATGAAAGCGTTGCGAGCAGCGTCAAAGGTATAACCCAGACCGGCGTAGTTCTTACGCATAGCCTTAGATTGATCCGCTGACGGTGTGCCGTCTGCTTGGTAGTGAACCCCACCACGAGTGTTGTATGAGGTCTGCTTGTAGGTGTCCCCAGTCCGCAAGGACAGTTCTACCTCTTTGCCTTCGTCCTCATCACGACCCACCGTGACAAAGATTACGACATTGTTTGCATCTAATTTGGCAAAGTGCGCCATGTGATTCTCCTTTATGTTGTTCTTGCAAAAGTTACAGTTTCAGATGTGGTAGACGTTGCCGTTACCGAATATATATTAAACCCAGAAACAGCCGTGGATAGACTCGATGTCACACCCCCAGAGAAGGTTGCAGTTACATTGTCAGGCACTTTAATAATTACGATACCTGAACCGCCGCCGCCAGACTGCGCAGAACCACCAGAAATTCCACCGCCACCGCCTCCACCTCCGGTATTAGCAGTTCCATTAGTAGCAGCAGAGCCTGTTCCGGGAGTCAGATAAACACCGCCATTACCCCCGCCACCAGAGCCACCATTACCCGCCGTGCCTCCGTTGTATGTACCACCACCGCCCCCACCTGCTCTAGTTACGCTTGAACCGGTAATGCTAGATGCTGTACCAGCCGCCCCAGTACCTCCAGTAGTTGATGACCCATTACCACCCGTAGCGCCAGCACCACCACCGCCAGCACCACCGTAATTTGGAGCAGATGCACTTCCTGTTCCACCGTTATTGCCTTGAGATGGAGATGTTGACGGAGTGTTTCCAGCGCCAGCGGCTTCCGTTCCCCAGTTTCCTCCACCGCCTCCACCACCCGAACCACCTGATTTGGCTACTCCGCTACTAAACCGAGTATCGCCTCCACCACCGCCACCACCTGTGGATGTAAAGGTATTGAAAACAGAGTTAGAACCATTGCCCCCATTAACGTTAGTTCCCGCAGTTCCGCCAGCACCTACTGTAACTGTATAAGCAGTCCCAAAGGCAACAGATTGTGTAGTGCTAGTTCTATAACCACCCCCACCACCTCCTCCACCGCCAATAACTCCACCGCCACCTCCACCAGCCACCACGAGTAAATCGCTTATAAGCGCACCAGCAGTAAATGTAACCGTCTCCGAAGTTGTCGAAGTTGCGGTTATGGTATAGATATTGAATCCAGAGACAGCGGTGCTTGTTGTGTATGTCACGCCGCCTGAGAAAGTAGCATAGTGCGTGTTGGGGATCTTGATAATGACTACGCCTGAACCGCCGTTGCCGCCCGTGGTTGTACCATAACCGCCTCCACCACCGCCCCCTCCAGTATTTGCGGTTCCAGCAGAACCATTTGTAATGGAGCCATTACCACCACCTCCAGAACCGCCTGTTCCAGCAGTTCCAGAAACATAAATACAACCCCCACCACCGCCGCCCCGTGTAACACTTGAACCTGTAATTGTTGATGCAACACCAGCGCCGCCGTTACCGCCAACAGAACCCGTTCCATTTGCACCCACTGCTCCAGCGCCACCACCACCACCAGCGCCATACTGTGGAACACCACCATCTACTGCATTGCCGCCAGCATATCCTTGATTAGAGGTTCCAGAACCGCCAGTCCCACCAATAGCCCCTGTTGGGTCAATTGAACCGCCGCCACCTGAGCCGCCAGTAGCACCGTTCCACCCAGAAGATGTGGTTGCCTGAACTCCTCCACGACCACCGCCACTAGAGGTAATTGTGCTAAACACAGAATTTGAACCATTATTTCCAGCGACTGCGCCTCCACCACTACTACCCGTTTTTGAACTACCAGTACCTCCTGCGCCAACAGTAACGGTGTAAGCAACGCCAACTGCAATTGGCAATGAGGACTCAGCAGACGCACCACCACCAGATGTTCCGTCACTTGTGCGATAACCACCTGCGCCACCACCCCCAGCGCCACCCCCACCGCCACCCGCTACAACTAAGTAGTCGGCGTAGAAAGGGGCCGTGGGCCATGTACCGGCTTTTTGGTATTGCAATGCTTGGTCGATTGTCCACACTCCGGGCGCAGTTCCAGAGATCCCCCCAGTTGGAGTCACCGGGGTTTTGGTAATTAGTCCGCCGACATACCGTGTAGACATCTTTGTTCCTTAACTAGAAGTTGTTATTTCTGGTGCGTTTTCAAGTTTTAGACCAGTTAAATCCATTTCTTCTCCAACCAAACCAACCGGGAAAGTATTAAAAGAAAGACTGATCCTTGTGTCCTCACCTTTAACAGTTTCGACCATGTGGGTCAGGCTTGATGGAAATAAAACTAAATCTCCCGTTCCAACTTCAAACCACCAACTCTCAGAGTTCCAAACATTCCAATCGCTTGGTGGAAATTTAATCTGTTGAAACCCATCACGGTAAAAGTAGATTTTATCTGTCTCACGATTTGCCTGTGGGTAAAACACGCCAGACACAAACGAATTAGGGTGAGCGTGTTTGTGATGGTACTGCCCCGGCTCGGTGTAGTTAATCCAAGATTGAGTAATTCTTAGGCTTACGTCATGCTTTGGGTTGTGAACGGTCTTAAAATATTCCGAAACACTAGATTCAATAAAGTCACGCAACTTTGTCATTGAGTGATTTCGGAGAATTGTATTGTCAATAGAAGTCACGTTCCCCATGTTAGGCCGTGTCTCTTGGTTCTTGATAAACACAAGTTCCTCCTCCGTTAGTTCACGGTCTAACTTGTAAATCGCAACCGGAGTTGGGAAAAGATTATGAATCATGAAAATGTAACCGTCTCAGAAGTTGTTGATGTAGCAGTCACGGTGTAAATCTTAAATCCTGATACCGCAGTCGATAGCGAGGATGTAACACCGCCTGAAAAGGTAGCCGTAAGTGTGTCGGGAATCTTAATAATGACCACGCCAGAACCACCTGATCCGGCATTTACATTTGGCAATCCATTGCCACCGCCGCCACCGCCTCCGGTATTCGCTGTTCCTGATACAGTAGCGGCCCCACCACCGCCAGCGCCACCAGAACCACCTGTTCCAGTTCCATATTTACCACCGCCACCGCCACCAGCGTAGGGTACAGATGATCCTGTGATTGGATTTGCAGTACCCGCACCACCGTTTCCACCTAAACCTGATGATGGTTTTGTTCCAGCCCCGCCAACACCGCCAGCACCGCCACCGCCACCACCCGCTAGTTTATTATCATCACTCGGATCTGATATTCCAGCACCACCATTGTTTCCTTGGGATGGGCTTGTAGATGGAGTATTTCCGCTTCCACCAGAACCGGGGCCAGCATAGGAACCGCCTCCACCAGAACCACCATTTGATCCATTTACGTCACTTGGGTTAAAACCAGCACTTCCCCCCTTGCCGCCGCCAGTAGATGTAATGGTTGAAAACACAGAATTATTACCATTTACGGCAAGCGTGGCTGGAGTATTTATTGCACCAGCGCCACCCGCACCTACTGTAACGGTATAAGCCGTTCCTGTAGACACACTTATTGAAGTTGATGTTCGGTATCCACCCGCACCACCACCTCCACCCGAAGATGTTTTACCGCCGCCGCCACCACCCGCAACCACAAGCAAGTCAGGGATAACAAACTGACGGACAAACGTCACAGTCTCACTTGTCGTGCTAGTCGCAGTCACAGAGTAGATATTGTGTCCACCAGAAGTAGACAGAGATGAAGTTACGCCACCAGAGAATGTCGCAGTTATGTTGTCAGGTACTTTGATAATGACAATGCCAGAGCCGCCTGCTGCACCATTGGTGTAACCACCTTGACGGCCACCGCCGCCTCCACCACCACCAGTATTTACAGTTCCGGTAGTTGCAGATACATTGAAAGAAGACCCGTTGCCGCCACCGCCAGAACCACCAGTACCACCAGTTCCAGCACCACCACCAGTACCGTTTCCATGACCTCCGCCACCACCGCCGCCCCGTGTAACACTAGAGCCAGTAATTGTTGACGCAACACCGTTACCGCCGTTTCCTCCGGTACTGGTAGAAGCATTACCACCTACTGCACCACCACCTCCACCACCACCATATCCTGAAGACAAACCGCCATTAAAAGCAGTACCGCCGTTATAACCTTGATTAGCAGTTCCAGTTCCTACCGAACCACCGGGAATACCTCCCGCACCACCACCAGACCCACCAGACGCTCCGTCTATGTTTGATCGTGACGCACCACCGCCACCGCCAGTAGATGTAATAGAAGAAAATACAGAATTTGAACCGGATGTTCCTTTAATAGTAGTGTCGGTAGAGCCTGCGCCACCTCCTCCAACTGTAATGGTGTATGCAGTTCCAAAAACAATGCTTGGTTTTGATTCTGCACTTGCCCCACCACCTGATGTGCCTGCGCTAGTGCGATAACCACCCGCACCAGCACCAGCGCCGTCATTACCACCACCACCACCGCCAGCGATAACCAAGAAGTCAACAGGTGCGCCAGCAAGGAAAGTAACAGTCTCGCTAGTAGTAGATGTAGCCGTTACTGTGTATACGTTGTATCCAGCAACCGCAGTAGATAAAGTTGAAGTTACACCAGATGAGAATGAGGCATAGTGCGTAGATGGGATTTTGATGATAACGACACCGGAGCCACCATTGCCACCAGCAAACGCACCCCCTGCGGCGGGCGATACGCTACCTTCTATCGTTCCGTTGCCGCCACCGCCAGTATTGGCACCTGCGCTTGCGCCGTTTGCGTTTCCTTGGCTTCCAGTAGCGGCTGTTCCCATGCTATTGAAGCCGCCGCCAACACCACCCCATGCTCTTGTAACCGCTGAACCCGTGATTGATGAAGATGTTCCCGCACCGCCTGTTCCACCTGTGCTTCCAGCAGCCATATTTCCACCAGCGCCACCAGAGCCGCCTCCACCACCAGCGCCGTTATTTGGGTTTGCGGCGCTTTGACCTGAACCGCCATTGTTTCCTTGGCTCGGTGATGTCGAGGGGGTATTTCCAGAGCCAACGGTACCACCAAAAGCCGCCGCACCTCCAGAACCCCCATTCAGACCATTTTGTGACCCAGAAGCAAGCCCACCACCGCCACCGCCGCCATTAGAAGTAATTGTGCTGAAAACTGAGTTCGACCCAGTTGATCCTGCAAGGCCGCTAAAACTTCCCGCCGCACCATTACCACCACCGCCAACGGTTACAGTGTAAGCCGTTCCTACTGTCAATACTTGAGATGTAAATTCCCTGTAACCACCAGCGCCACCACCACCAGAACGCCTGTTACCACCCCCACCACCACCCGCTACAACAAGAAAATCCGTAACAATTGGATTCACAACAGGCCATTGACTAGCGCCCTGTGCTTGGAGTTGCTGTTGCAATGTCCAAACGCCCGTAGCCGCAAACTGCGAGGTTGTAGGTGGTGTAGCGGAGATTACTCCGCCTTTGTAGCGAAGGCTCATTATGTAACTCTTACGAGTTTATCTCTTCCCACGAACAGGTAACAACTATGTCGTTTGCTGCGCTTGCTGTTGCACCAATTGAACGGTCTTCTAACAGGTAGAAAGACGTTGTCTTGTCCGTGATGATCAGGGTCGCATCTGCTGGGACAGAAATCGTAGAAGCAATCGCTGTTCCTGTTCCACCCAGATCATCTTGAGAGAAAATCTTAATGGTGATGTCAGCAGCAGAAGTTCCATCTACGTTGGCTGCTACAATGCTATTGATCTTATAGATCTTTCCACTGGAAGCAGCATTATTTACAAGAGCCGTAGCAAAAGGATCTGCGGTTGAAGAAATTAAGTTAGTTGACGTATTACCATAAATGGTAGTGACGTTGACTATATTTGGGTTTGCCATTTAATACTCCTTAGAATCCAAAAATCATCGCCATTGCGATTGCTTTGCCGGTTGTAACACCAGAAGAGGGGGTTGCAAAAGCAAGTGTTCCAGAGCCGTTAGTCTGCAATACTTGACCGTTAGTACCATCAGTTGTTGGTAGTGTAAATGTATTAACAAAAGATGTTAGGTTGCTGTCATAGGCTTGTACGTCTGTGCCAATGGTTAAACCAAGAGAGGTCTTTAATGTAGCACCAGACTCCACAACGAAGTTGGTACCGTTGCCAATGATAACACCATTGTCAGTTGGTGTCAACCCTGCTACGTCAGCTAGTTGTG
>Ga0315909_10003007_pt1 | contig 20955 bp, 22 predicted proteins | sample LakEriMetagenome_11_FD_203527 | JGI IMG/M metagenome (GOLD analysis project Ga0315909, IMG submission 203527) | Freshwater fungal communities from buoy surface, Lake Erie, Ohio, United States - Buoy 2 MA125 | ecosystem: Environmental > Aquatic > Freshwater > Lake | place: USA: Lake Erie, Ohio... | reverse complement strand
CAAGCAACAATTGCATGAATTGACTGCTGCCATAACTCCGCACACTGCTACACACCAGCGACGTTGCAACCCTCACCCCACCCCTTGGGTTCTGTTTGGTGTTGGTGTAGACCAGATTGATCGGATCGCCATACTGCGCCAGCTCTTGGGAGCTGTTGAACCCAAACCGTGGCGCAAACCGCTGCTCTCTTGTCTGCCGCGGTGATCGGCTACTGGGAAGCGATGGCCGCATCAGCAGCATGCTCGCCACCTGGAACAGGATGCCAACCACCGTCAGGATGATTGATGTGGTTAGCGGATCACCCCGTAACTCCTGCTGCCGTTCCTCGATGCTCTGGCTGCAGTCACGCTGCACCGCCAGAAAATCAAGGTACTCTTCCTTGCTTACCCCAAGCTGTTCAATCAGCTGGTGCTCATACGGCAGTAACGGTCTCATCGCATCCGAAAATACTGCCCAACACCACGCGGCATCGGTGCCTGTCCCACAGTCTGCCCAGCCGTGATAAACATCACCCACCCTTCAATTACCACACCCATTGCCGCACCACCCGTAGACGGAAACAGCAGCACATCACCGCATTCCGGCAATTCGACAACCTGACCGTTACGCTCTAAAAACCGCCGCAGCTGTAGCAATGTGAACGTGTCGGACGTGTATTTTTCATACACCCACTCAAACTGCTCTGCATAATCTCGTAGCCCCAACCGGCGCCGCACTTCACACACCAGCTGGAAACAATCAGTGCAACCCTCGCCGTCTGATGGCCGCGCACCCCACCGATACTGCAAGCCGATCAAATCATTCATCGCAGGTACAAGTCTGCATTCAATGGCAGCACCCCTACGTTGTCGCTCGTTAAAGTACGCGCCGGGAAATCACTGCCCACACTATCCATTGCTGATCGAAAACGCAACTCTACCGTGTCATCATTAAACCCAGCGCCAGCACCAACGTAGTAATCCTCATACTGGTTGGCAATACCACCCGATGCTGTCAGCCACAGCGTCGTTAGCGTCAATTCACTAAGACGGTTTCCATTGCCTTCTTCGACTAACCTGAGCACCACTTCCAGATTGGGAAACAGCACCTGCAAAGGGTTGTTGTCACCATTCAGACTGGCCGTTGCACCATTGGCCTGAAACGGCGCAAAGTCATATTTTGCACCGACGTACTGATACTGCTGCCCTATAAAGTAGTTTTGATACCGATGTCTAGTGCCGGTGCTGGTTTGCAGATTGAACAGCTGCGCGATCCTAATCTGGCTGCTCATACGTTCAGCTCGCCAATCAGCGTCACAGTTACCGTTGCAATGCCGACTGCATTTTGCGCCCAGTCAATATCCGGCGGCTCGGCATACTCCCACAAGATATTGCTCGGCTTCCTCAGGTCTGTACGCAGTGGTGTGTCTACACCAGCAAACACCTCAGCTGGTAACGTGAACCGCTCAAATCCACCTTCAACACGCCCATAATGGTTCGTGATTTGACGCACATCACCTTGTCGCCGGTTGGCAAATGTCAATGACAGCTCATACCCATACGCCTTGTTGCCATAACTACGCTTCACCGTAGTTCCCGCCATACTCCGGTACGTCTTGACTGGATACCGGCCCAGACGCATCCGCCGACCGGATGGCTTTACCTGAGGGAACTCGATTGACATCAGCGGATCCCTACCCTGCTACGTGTGCTCGGGCTCTGCTGCAGTCTGTCCAGCGTCATGCTCATCCCACGCTTGGCGCCATCGCTTGCGGCGAGCTTCCTGGTTTCGCGGGCCGATGCCTGCAGCTGTTCAACAGTGACATACTCGACTTTGTTGATCGGGTCGTAACCAGTCTCAAAGCTCATATTCAACACCGGTGATCCGTTGCCAGCTGGTGATGCACCCATCAATTCACGCATCCGATCGCGGCCTACATCGTCACGCATCTGCATCGCAACAGGAATCCTGCGACCATCCGGCAGCGGTACATACGCTTCATTCATCATCCCCTCGCCAAACACTGCCACCTGGGGAGAATTGGCAACACCTCCACGGGAATACGTCCGCAACGGCATCGGGCCACGCGATGACATAACGCCGCCGTTTGCAAACCCCGTAAACCCTGGCGTGAAACTCAGCCCCGTAGACAAGCCTCCAGCGCCAAATGGCCCAGCTGCGCTGGGATTGAATGCCATCCCGGGCGCCGATGGAAAGGCAAACATCTTGGCAATACCAATCGCGATATATTGCGCAATCATCGTCTTGGCCGTCTGTATCAGCGCATCAGCCATTCCCTTAAGGAAGTCGGCAAATACTTCCTTGGCAGACCTGGCACCTGTCACCATGTCAGCAAAGCCCCTACTGGCCAGCTCTGCCGCCTGATCCGCTGCAGCACCCACCATCGGATACTTTTGCAGCAACGCATCCAAATCTGCCTTCTGCTGCTCCAGCGGGTTATACGCTGATGGTGACATTACATCCAACGTAAGCGCCTGCATCATCCGCACACGTTCGGCGATCAGATCATTGATCTCCTGTTCTTCTCGTTTCTGCAGAACCAGCAGGGCGCGATTCTTTTCGGTTTCAATTCGAGCCTTTTCTTTGTCGATGTTTTGATTAATCCCTAGCTGTTTCAGTTCTTCCTGTATCGCCAGCAGGTCAGTCTCCTGTTGCTTTGCCTTGTCGATAATCTCATTACGCTCAAACGCATATTCCAGCCGCTGACGATCAATCTCTGTCGTAGCACCCGACAACTCGATTTCTTTTTCCAGCTCCGTGATGCTCTTGGTTCGTGCTTCGACGAACTCTTCTAGGCGTTTGTTGGCTTCGGCTTGTTTCTGTTGCAGATCCTCGGCAGCCTTCGCCTCGGCCTGAAGCGTGGATGCAAAATCATCTAGGCCCGCACCAGGGCCAGTGCCGGCGATCTCACTGAACACCCGTCGAGCATTTGCCTTGCGCTCTGGTAGCGCCTTGATGCCGCTCCGTTCGTAATCTCGATCAAACACCACCGCCGCTTCCTCCGGCGTGGTAGCGCGCCGCAGCGACGCCAGCGCCCGCGACTCAGGGCCCAGCAGCTCGCTCACCATGAACCGCAGCTGGGTCTGCAGGTTGCCAGCCGCAGCGGGGCCGCCAGCGAACCGCACTAGGTCGGTTTGCCTGCTACCGGTCCACTGAGCCAGGCCATAGCCGCCCACTCCACGGGGTAGCCCGACTGCGCCACCTTCGTTGATTCGAGGATTGAGGCCTGATTCTCGAATCAGGTTGCCCACGATCCCGGCAGCCTGCGCTGGCGTCAGGTTCAGGGCCGACTGCAGCGACTTGGCAATCTGCGCGCCGATGGATTCAGCGGCTCTCTCGGTGGCCGCCCGCCCTGCCGATCCGCCAGCACCTGCCCCACCACCACCAGCAGCGCCGGGTAGTGCGGGTGCGGGTGGAGCACCGGGGAGGGTGCCGGGAGCCTGAGGCACGAATGGCGCAGCACCAGCCACAGGCCGGCCCGTCGCCGTGTCGTAGGTGATCCCGCCCACGGTGTAGGTGTTCGGCACGCCTGCCGCCTGCAGCCGCTGCTGACCCGTCTGCATTGCGCTGACAGCTGCATCCCCCACATTGATTCCCGCCGAGGCCAGGATTGCCATGAACGGGTTGGAGTAGTTGATCATGTTGGAGATGGTCTGCTGCCATCTCGACTGCACGAAATCAAACGCCGCAGAGAACACGTTGCCGATCGTGGTAGAGACGCTCTGCATCGCGCCTGCCAGCCACTGGCCGTCAACGCCGATGGCGCGCAGGGCCTCGCCAGCGCGATCGCGCGCCCAGCCAAACATCGTTGCGAAGCTGTTGGCGATGTTCTGCACACCCTTGGCCAGGAATTGACCCATCGCCGTAGCCGCATCGGTGATGCGCTTGAACGATGCCTGCGCGTCAGCGGCGATTGATCCCCAGAACAGCTTGAACCGCTCGGGGTAGGTGTTGACAAACTCCCTGAACGGCTCGATGAACTTGTAGGCCGCTGCCGTGGCCGCGATGATACCGGCTGCGGCCAGTACCCAGGGATTGGCCAGCACGGCGAGGTTCAGGCCGGTCTGCGCTGCAGTGGCGGCGCCTGTTGACGCGGCATAGGCCTGCATGGCCTTCGTTGCAGCGCTGATCCCGCCAATGGCGCTCATCGCCGTGGTCAGGCCGAGAACGGCAACACCGGCAACGGCCGCGGCGGCTCCAACCTGCTTGATCGGCTCTGGCAGTTTGCTGGTCTGCTCCAGTATTCCGGTTGCCGCCTTAGTGAGCGCGATGGTAATTGGCAGCAGCGATTGCCCGAACTGAATTTGCAGCTCCTGCCCCGCAATCTGCAGGTTGCGGAACTGCTGCGCCGGGCCTTTCATCGCCTCAGCCAGCTTGGGGGCGCCGTCGCGCTCGATCCGCCCGAGAGCAGTCAGCACGATGTCGCCGGTGATCCTGCCCTCTTTCGCAAGCTCGCGGATCTGGCCGATCGGCACGCCCATCACCTCGGCGATGCCCTGCACCACCGCCGGGGTCTGCTCAAATACGCTGTTCAGTTCTTCGCCGCGCAGGACGCCGGTGCCGAGCGCCTGGCTCAGCTGCAGAAACGCCGCGCTGGCCTCAGCCGACGTGGTGCCGCTCAGCTTCGCTGCCGTGTTGAATCCGTTGTAGACCGTGCTGATCTCCTCCAGCGTTAGCCCAACCGGCCGCAGCCTGGCGTAAATCTGGGCGAACTCTTGATTGGTCTGCGTCTGCGCAGTGCCGAACCTCTGCGCGGCTGCAGTAGCAGTGGCCTGTACCCGGCTGTAATCGTCGAGCCCCTGTGACAGCGACCTCAACCGCCGCTCTGACTCCTCACTCGCCACCACGGCGCTGAGTGATCCGCCGATGGCCCTGCCGGCGCCGATGGTGGCCAGGCTGCCGGCGAGGCCCGCTGCCAGCCTGCGGCCCAGCGAATCACCCGCCGCTGCCGCCGTCCCATCCAGCCCCCGCAGCTTCCCTTCCAGCTTCTGGATCTCCGCCCCGTACCGCTGAAACTCGCGGCTGCCGATCTTGGCCTGTTCTTGCAGGCCGCGGAATGCGCCGATGCTGCTGCGGATGCCGGCGATCGTGTTGTCATTGGCGCGGGCGAACTGGAACGTCGCGGCCCGCAGGGTGCTGATCTCGCGTGCTGTGGTCTGACTGTTCTTGCCCAGATCCTGCAGCGACTTCTTCACCCGGTCGATATTCCCGCCGCCTTTCACCTCGGCCGACAGCCGGATGGCGGTATCCAAGCTCATCCGGCTCATGTCGCCCCGCTCGCCCTGGCCTGCTTCAGTCTAAAAGCCGCCAAATACTCCCTTTCCATCAACCGTAAATCCTCCAATATCCACACCCGATCGCCGCGCTTCACTTCCTCGTCTTTAGCCATCATTATGAATACGCCATAATCCAACCCGTACGGGCCATTCATCCCTACACGCCACTGCGTTTGCAGACGCATAAACCATCCCAATGCCTCTGCATTCGTCGCCAACACGCCAAACGTTTTCGGCATATCATCTACTGGCGCCGGGGCACTGCCGAAAAACACCTCTCGCGCTTCGGCAGCATCATCGCCCTCCCCCTCATCATCTGCGGCGCCGGCCAGATACCGCGCCGCATCAATCAGTTTTTTGCCCGCAGCCCTCCAGCCTTCGCTGCACTCTTCTCGCTCGGCTTCCCTAAACTCTCGCGCCACGCTTGATAAATCGCCTGCGCGGCACCCTGCACCCGATACATCTTCGACTTGCTCGCATCACTGAACTCCACCGGCTCGCCATCCTGGCCCACTACCTCATCACCCCAGCCGCACAGCACCTCATCCGCCAGATCCTCATACGTGCACGGCAGCGGCTCGGCAAACGCTGGCTTCTCTGGATCATCCTTGCTGAACCCCTGCAGCAGCTCCAGCCGGTGACGAATTGCCAGCACCATCTGCGCTTCCTGCGCCTGCAGTGCATCACAATCCTCTTCGTCCAGCACCCGGAAATGTGCCGTGAACCGATACGGTTTTTTCACGCCACCCTTGGCCGGTAAATCAACACTCACCGGCCACTCAATAAACTCAGGCTGATACAGATGGAACATGGGACTAAATCAGGGGAATGGAAATAAATGGGTTGTAACTTAAGGTCAGATCTCCCAGTCTTGGTGTTTCATCATCAGAAGAACACCAGCCGGGTTTCGTCGTTCTGGGTCTTGGGCAGTGCCGTAAACGGAATGCCCATCATGTCGATACCATCCGAATCAGGGAAACTCAGATCACCACTGATCTGAGTGTTCGGCATAAACAGAATCGAACTGTTGCCAGATACAGTGCCTTGCTGCACAACAAACACACCATCGCTCGCGCCGCTATTATCCGCTGCGCTGCTAAAATAGTTCTTCGTCGCAACAGCTGGATTCTCAATCGTCAACGTACCATTCGGATTCGGCCTGTCCGTTATCCGCGCCTGCGGTGTGCAGTTGATCAAACTCCTGAAACTTACGCTATTTGCCCAGTCAAACGTAAACCCTTCACTGCACGGTCCATACCCCTGGAACTGCAGCGATTTCGTATGGCTCGGAGTCACAGGCAGCGGCTCGGCCTGTGCTCCATAACTGAACGATTCACTCGTCTTCGCAACCGGTGTCTGATAACGCCCTACACCAGTAATCGTGAACGTTCCATACTGGTTCAGCGGTGCACTCAATGCAGGGCTGCCACGAAATCCAACAATCCGGTGCACATTCGCATCCTTCACGCACACCAGCGTCGCGCTTGAATTGGCGCCAAATGTCGAAATCGGCTGATACACCGATCGAGCTGAAATCCGATACTGACTATCACCGCCGCCGGTAAACGCTGCAGTAGTCGGCAGCACCGTCACAACCCTGGTGCTGCCATTGTGTGCAACGATGATCCCCTTGTGGCCGCTGCCAGTCCCGCTGGTGATCTCAATCGGAAACCCCACATACGCATCGCTCGCAGGATTGCTGCCGCCAAGATCCGCCAGCGTTAAGCTCCCGGCACCGCCAGCAGTCGCAGCGCCGGTAATCTCAACGCCCAGCGTCTCATTCTTCCCGCTCGCCAGCAGCAATGGCGCAAATCGTGGCGCAGTCGCAGCAGTTCCAGAACCGGACCACTCAAAGGTAATCGTCACCGCCACATGCTCATTGGTCAGCGGTGCACGATCAGCACCCAAAAACCCCTTAAGCAGGTTCCGCTGCACACGATCACCCGTGATCGGATTCACCTCAATACTCACCACCTTCACCGCATCGGATGCGGTAGGCGTTGAATCGGTGCCGTAAGTGCTCTCGGTCTTGGCAAGAATGAAGCTATTGCGGATCAACAGGCCCATCAGTTTTTCTCCGTGGTCTTAATGGTCGGGGCCTTCGCAGCAGGCTTGGCCTCGGCTTCGGGCAGTGCCTCACCCTCGGGACGCATCACGCCATCAGCACCGCAGACGTATCGCCCGCTGATGCCGTGGTTCATTGGGTAGAAAGGTTCGCCCATCCCTAGCTAGTGCCGGATCTACCCTCAGCCTATGGAGCCACTGAGATGTCACTGTCCAGCGTCCTGTACTTCACCAAAAACTGGAACCCAAACCACCCTGCTGTCAGGTCAGCCGCCTCATACTGTGGCCTCCATCCATCTGGCTGCACATCCTTTGCTAACCCGCCCATTGTCCGGTCGGCCATCATCCGCTGGTGCACCTGCACACCAATCGGATCCGCCAGCTGGTCTGGAATATCACCCCGCACATACACCTCGATCAGCACCGCCAGCGTCTGATCCAGCCGCCCCATACTCGCACCCGTAGTCCGTGGTGCATTGAATGGATCATCGTTGCCAGGACTCACGATGATCGCAGGTGCTTCATTCCTGCTCATCGCCTGCGCCCTGCTCCGGTAGATCCGCTGCCCTACCTCCGCAATGCCAGGCAGCGTCACAGTATGAATCCGGTTTAGGATTTGCTCGCGGATTGATGCTGTCACGCCACTCGATAGACCTACTCCAAAGGCTATGGCTTGACTGTGATCGGCATTAAAGGCGACAGCTTCACCTGGGACGGCCGGCCGGTGCGCCTGGCAGGATCACACACTTGGAACACGGTCCAGCGCATTGCGGGCGAACGGATCAGCCTGCAGCAGCTGGCGTTGCCTGAGCCATCCAAAAGCGTCAGGCCCTTTACCCGGCTATGGACGATCGAGACAAAGGGATTCGTCGGTGAAAACAGCCTGTGGGGCAGCAACACGCCGGGGCTGATCAAGATCCAGGATGGGCCATATCGCAACGACGGCAGCCTGAACCGCAAGTATTACCGGGCGCTGGAGCGCACCGTCAAGAGGGCTGAGCGCCGGGACATCGTGACCGGCGTGGTGCTGTTCGAGGGCAGCATCCCCGACATCTTCCCGCGTGCATGGGAGCAGCACCCGTTCAATGGCCTAGGTCCCGCCAGCCACGATCAGGTTCATACGCAAGGGCCATGGAACAAACTCCAGCAGCGGCACATCACCCGCACGGTGCGGACGCTTGAGCCCTACGACAACGTGATTTATGAGGTTGGCAACGAACTCATGGCCACCAGCACGGGGTGGTTCCAGCGGTGGGTTGTTGGACTGGTCAAGAAGCTCACCAACAAACCCGTAGGCGTTTCCTATGCCCGTGGCATCAGGCCCAGCAAGGGCAAGCAAGAGACGTGGATGGTCGCCTCCGGTGCCGACTGGATTGCACCACAGGGCAGCAGCATCGCCCAGATTGGTGGTGTGCCTGGGTTCCGTGGCCCGCAGGTGCTGGACACTGATCATGCTTGGCCGTTGGTGCCGAATCTTGCCGGGATGAAGTCAGCCTGGCAGCGTGGATTTGACGTGCTGCTGATGGATGGGATGAACGGCACCATGCTTAGGAATCAGGGCAGCATGGCCGCTGATCGAGCGTGGGTTGCGGATCTGTAGCAGAAAACCCTAGGGCTTGGCGGCATAGTCTCCACATTCATTCGCATAGCTAGGTCCGCCTTCTTCAGGATCAGGCCAGCCAAGCCGACAGGGGCGAATGCAGTCAGTATCCCAAAACCTGCAATTCAAGCAACTCAGCTTTGAAGTCTTTTTGTTCCATCGCGGAATCTCTGGCAACTTGTCGGCGTGAATCCTGCCCATGCGTACATCATCGATCACCCCCCAGCCGACGATGACCGCCAACAGCAGCGCCAACGGCAGGGGCAGGGCACCCAGCAGCCAGACCATCAACGCGGCCACTAGGGCGACGGCAACGGTGATACGGATCAGGTAGGGCATGGTTCCTCCAGAAGCCACTGCGCGATCAGCCGCCACTGGTCCGGGGTGAGCGATGGCCTGGCGTGCAGGTAGTCGGCACGTTCATCGGCATCCTGTAGCAACTGCTGGGCGAGCTGTCGCTGGTGGTCGCGGATCACTACTCGGTCCACTGGACCCTGACCAACGCTGCGAAAAACAACGCGGTAAACAGCAGCAGGGGCGACATTCCTGCTGCCAGCATCGCAACCTCGGTCCAGGAATAGTTGGGGCAGGTCATAAGAGGTAGGGCATGGTAGTGGCCGAATCTACTACGGCTACGGTTTTGGAACCCACCGCAACGCAGATTCTAAAACCTCGGTTTCAGGATCGTCCGCGAGGTATTGGCCTGCGCTGTTCCGGGGCTGGTCGTAAATCCATTCGCTGCCATCTGGCGCAGTCCATGGTTGGAACCTCGTCGGGTTCTCGGGCCACTGCCATGCCACTGCCTGGAGTCCCGCCTGCAGCCCACTGATGAACGCCTGCGGCAGTCGCGACCTGCGATACCATGCGTTCGGCTGTCCAGTGCTACCCTATTTATGTGCCCCGGCGGACTGGCATCCCCGAGGCGCGACCAATCCGCTACTCAGGAGCAGACTGATGACTAAAGACTACTTGACGAGCGAACCATTCAAACGGCTATTTGCGGTCTTCTATCTCTGGTACGAAGGAGACAGCAATTTAATAGACATCTTTTGTGGAATCGCCACTAGCTTGAACTCAGCAATCAACATTGCTAACAGCAGGGCAAACGGGAGGCCTTGTGAAATTTTTATGCCAGGGCAAGAGGCTCCAGATGATGGAAGCTATGGTGACAAAAGATTGCGTTACAGAATTGCAGCAGTTGAGGCTGACTTTGCCTTTGAAGACGGTTGTGCATACGACGCCAACCAGCCTGCCACTCAAAAGTGGGGTGAAGGTTGCGACAGCTCTGTGGCTATCAACTACGCTTCTATGTTCAGTGCCTGTCGCTCCCTGGAATCACTTCCAGACTTTTCACAAGCTAAGGAAGCATGGGATAGTCTTGAGGTTGATTGGCAGGCAGTTTTTGCGGCCTGCAAGCCTGTAACGGAACCGGTCAACGAGCGGGAGAAATTACGGGAACGACGCGCTTCCTGGCAGCGCATACAAAAGCTGTTGTGCGCTGATAACTGAGGAGGTGAAGGCCTGGCACTCTCATGGCTCAACCACCACCCACCGCAGGGATTCCCTGGGCGGGGTCTGTGGGTCATCGGGGAGGAACTGCCCATCCTCCCCAGCGGCCTGGGCTACCCGGTAGAGGGTGCCGGTGGGGGAGGTCCATTCCTGGCCGAGGTTCTGGGCCGGAGGCGGCACCGTCAGCGCCTCGGTGAAAGCGGCTGGCAGATCAAACCCCTGCGCCATGCTCAGCACCCCAGCCAGCAGCTGATCAGAGATCAGGCCCAGCCCACGGGCCATCGACCAGGAGTCGAGAAACACCCGAGCATCCCCATCGGCAGCCTTGCCGAGGCCCACACCCAACCCAAGGCCTAGGGCCGGAAGCTGCTGCAGGGCCGTTCCTAGGAGTTGATTGATCGCCTCGGAGGCCTGCACTGCGGAGCCAAACTGCACCCACTGAGCATCGGACTGACCATTGATTCCCCAAAATGCTTCGGCTATCTGGCGACTGTCAAACCAGTACCAATCATCTACTGGGTAGATGTAATCAGCGTGGTTTGCGGCGGTTAGCGTAAATCCTGGCGCGTAAACGCTGGTGCCTGCATACTGGAGCAGGTCATCGGTGAACTTGTAGAAACCGGGGTAGGACATGGCGATCATTAGGCGGTAACGGTCCACCCTTTGGCGGTGGCAATGGTGGGGTCGTAGCCTGCTCCATTGATGCCGTAGTTGCCGGTTACAGTGATTGTTTGGCCGGTAACAACAGGCAGGCCGGTGAATAGTTCGTTCAGTGCGGCGGCTGATAACTTGCAGCTGGCTACAGAGAATGAGAAGCGCATTCCTGTAAGCTGGGCACGGGCGAGGGATGAGCAGTTGGCGACAAAGTTTGCGGCATTTGCTGCTGAGGAAATGCCGCTCATGTCAAGCGGCGGGATGCTTTCCAGGGAGGTGCAGCCTTGGAACATGCTGCTCATGTTCGTAACTGCTGCAACACTGCCTGGAAATACAGGGATTGTTTGCAGACTGCTGCAGCTTTGGAACATGCTGCTCATGTTCGTAACTGCTGCAACACTGCCTGGAAATGCAGGGATTGTTTGCAGACTGCTGCAGTTTTGGAACATGCTGCTCATGTTCGTAACTGCTGCAACACTGCCTGGAAATACAGGGATTGTTTGCAGACTGAAGCAGCCTTGGAACATGCCGCCCATGTTCGTAACTGCTGCAACACTGCCTGGAAATACAGGGATTGTTTGCAGACTGCTGCAGCTTTGGAACATGGTAGCCATGTTCGTAACTGCTGCAACACTTCCTGGAAATGCAAGGATTGCTTGCAGACTGCTGCAGCCGCTGAACATGCTGCTCATGTTCGTAACTGCTGCAACACTGCCTGGAAATACAGGGATTGTTTGCAGACTGGGGCAGCCGCTGAACATGCTGCTCATGTTCGTAACTGCTGTGGCATTAGGCAGTGACGGCAGCGATTGCAATGAGCGGCAGCCCTGAAACAGGGTTGATGCCATACTCGTCAACGCACCAACCGATACAATGTTGATCCGCTCTACATTTGCGTGAACAACAGTCGTCGAACCCCCAATCGTTAATCCCGTGCCACTGACCTGCGGCAATGCCATCGCAATATCCAGCCATCCTGTCGCATAACCATTCACCAACCCCGTCTGTCCATGCTTCTGAAAGAAGTTGGCAACTGTTAGGTTCTGTCCTGCCTGTGGTGTAATCGTCACTACCGCCACCTTATACGGCAGCAACGTGGCCGAACCGTCACCCGTAAACGTTACCGGACTGCCGCCAGCAGTCAGCGAAACTTGGAACGTATTTGCTGCTGCATTAACAACAAAATACCGCTGCTTCGCAACAATTCCCGTTGTGGTAACAATGCTGTAGAACCGTACAATCGCGCCATTGCTCAGCCCATGAGCCGTGCGGTTGACAGTGCTAGTTGCAGCCGTAAACGTAACCGGCGCATTCGTTCCAGCCAGCGCAGCAGAGTTAAAGTCAAACTCATAATCTGCTCTGGCATTGCTTGCATAGTTCGTCGTCGTCCCATCGCCATAATTGATGATGTAGGCGCCTTGGGCTAAGAATGCGAAAAAGTTGCCACCCTTGCCAACACCATCGCCAGGCCACACCGCATAGAGGCCAACGATCTTCTGCTCTGCCGCGCCAGGTGCGGTCAACGCTGGCCACGCCGCATTTCGCACCCACTCGTCAGCCGCTGCACCACCCGCACCGCCTGCTACCAGCGTGCTGCCCAGATAGATTTTCCCAGTAGTCGTAGGCATACTCAGCTCGTAATAACGTACAGGGTTGATGCGCTTGGTGATGCAATCGCGTCGTACTCGGCCTGGGTCAGGCTGACAATGTTGGTCACTGCATCGGCGCCTGTGATTCCTGTGACATCGCTCACCACGGCAATGTCGATCTTTTGCTTGTCGGTGGCGCTGGCCAGACCCGCTGTAGTGCTGTTGACTAGGGGGAGCACCGCGTCATCCCCAGTCGAGCTGCGCACTTCGCGGCTGGCGGCGTCGTAGGTGAGGTTGGTGGCGACGTTCACTTGAGCGCCAGAGGCAACCCCGTCGAGCTTTGTCTTGTCCGCCCCACTCATCAGGCCGGCCAACGTCGTGCTCGCCTCAGGCAACGTCACGTCAGCGCCTGTAGAGCTGCCCAGCAGCCGACTGCTCGCCGTGTAACTCAGATCGGTCGGGCCGGGAATCGAGGGCAGTCCCGACAAACTGCCATATGCGATCTGCGCACCATCGCCGCCGTTGTGATCATGGCTGTTGCCATTGGTCACACCCTGCGCTGCTGGAGCAAAGTCTGTCGTTGCTGCAGCAGCGGCTGTCCCCAAGGTGGGCTTGTTCAGGATCTGGGCGTCACCACTGGAGGCGTTCCAGTCGGCGTTGACGTTTACCTCGGCGCCGGCCTGGATACCATCGAGCTTGGTCTTGTCGGCGCCGCTCATCGAACCGGCGGCGCTGGTGGTCGCAGCGGTGATGCTGATCGCCGGGGTATTGCCACCAGAACTGACAATCGGTGCAGTCCCAGACACTGAGCTGACACCACCTGACGGCAACCCCGTTAACTGCGACGCATCCACCGCCGGAAGCCTGCCAGCATTATCGAGCTGCACCACATTCCCGGCTGCCGTGCCGACGTTCTGTGCCGCAGCACTACCGAGCGTTGGCCGGTTGCTCAGATCGCCATACGCTCCAGTCGTTGCAACCGTCGCCAAAGTCGACTCCAACGCATACTGCCCATGCGGATCCGCAGCAGCAACGTGTGCATTAACCGCCGCCGTAATCGATCCACCACATAAATCCGCAATCGCCTGCGTTGACGCATCTACCGTCGTCCCACCCTGATCCATAGGCACCCTCTCAGTGCCACTCAATGGCACCGTCGCATTAGGCAAACCCGTGATCGTTACGTCAGCCATCAGAGTGTCACCAGCAATCGATCATCAAGTGTCTTCAGCCGCAACCCGGCCAACGTAGTGATATACATCGCAATCGCCTCAATCTTCTCCAGCACCATCACACAAAACCTCCCATCAGCCAACTTCAGTGGCTCATGCTGCAGCCTATACACCTGCCCCTCATGCAACACCTGATCCCCATACCCCAACCCACCAAACAAATCAGCCCGCACCGTCAGCGCATACTCCACACTGATCACCTGATCGCCCATCATCACCTGCGACTGGCGATCCATAATCCCTAAACCAACAACGGCCCCAGCAGTTACGCTAGAGCCGAAGTCAGCCAGCAGGAAATCATCGGGGATCTCCTGGATCATTGCGATCAGGGCCGGTACTTCTTGATGCCAACCGCAACGCAGCTCACAACAGCGCTATAAGTGCCGGTTTCATCGAAGAAACTCAGCCGCAGCCGGGACGGCAGATCGTCTTTCGAGATCACCAGCCGGTTGTGATAAGCGGCGACGGCCAGGTCAGGGAATGCGCCGCCGGTGACGTCTACGGCATCGCTACCGTCGGACGCATCGCCGGCCTGCACCTTCACCTTCATGGCGCTGCCGGCAGCGCTGGCAGGGGCGGTGAGGATTAGGCACACATCACCATCAAAATCATGGCAATTAACGGCGGTGGTGTTGTTCGCCGCTGACACAGTGGTTGGGGCCAGAATGGTGACGCTATGCAGCGCCTCCAGGTTGCGTTGTCTGATAGCCATGGTCAGGTTTCCTCCGTGGGGGGCTGAGTGACCGTGCTGAGCACGGGGTTGTTGTCCGTGGTGCGGCGTTTTCCGCCACGGCGTGGCGATTCGCCTTCGACCTCAGCGGCTGGGGCGGGAGCAGTGTGCTCAGTTGCCCACCCGCTGCGAATCATGTGAAGGCCAAAGTCGTTATCAACAGTAACCACGTCGCCGATCTCTCGATCCTTGCGACTGATCACCATCGATTCGAGCATCTCGACTTCCATCCTCAGATACCCCACACAAAGGCCTCGGGATAGCGAACCCCAAAGTCGCAATCCTGCAGGATGCTGATCTCAACGCTGCCGGAATCCTGATACTTATAGGGATTCACGCCGATGTCTTGGCCGCTCCAGAACGCCAGCAGCACCTGCGAGAAGTCGCCGAAGAGGCTATTATTCACCTCCAGCTGGTTTGACATCAGGGCCGGGTAGCCGTTGATCTCGTTGTTGCGCAGAACGTAGAAGTCGCTCTGAGCGTTCTCCAGCGTGGTCTTGTAGACGCCCCTTGCATGGGCGTTCATCATGTACGCCATGCTGGGCACATCCAGGTTCGCCAGGCTCACCTTCGTTTCCATCTCAACCAGGTTGAGGAAGGTGCCAAAGTTATAGCTTACGCTGTTGATGGTCTTCGCCTGGCCGCCGGACAGCGTTTCAGTCTTCACCCCATCGGTGTACCGCAGGCCCAGGGGGCGCTTGGATCCGCCTGGGGAGTACAGGAAGTCCTTGTCAATACCAAGGGCGACCTTGCGGCTCAGGTGGCTGCGAACCCAGGCTTCGGAGGAGAATCCGGTCTGGCCGATGAAACGGCGCGTCAGGACAGTTTTCGCACCGACAGTCTTGGGCGTGAGGCTGACCTGGCCAACCAGGATCTCAGAGGCGTCAGGCGCCTGGCCCTCACCAACCCAGTAGTGAGTAGGGCCGGCGGTTTCCTTGGGGATGTCGATGTCACCCACCAGACCGCTCAGCACGGTGGCGCCGGCAGCGGTGATGCTCAGGCGGTTGTAGATCAGCTCAATCATCGAGCCAATCAGCAGGTCGGTGTCAATCAGCGCACCGCCGGTGGTGAATCCACCTGCGGTCTGATCAGCGCGGATGTTCTTACGACCGGCGCCCATGCCGGGGATCTGCGCGACCATCACGTCGGCGGGGATGCGGAACGAGCCCTGCAGCTCGCGGCCCGAATGCTTCACCGCAGCGGCGGACGCTTCCAGCTCCAGTCCGGCAGCATCACGCAGACGGGCATCGGTCGGGTCAGAAAAGTGCCGAATCGCATTCAGGATGTTGTACCGCTTCACCTCGCGGTCAGACATGCCGATCAGGCCATCAGCGCTCGACTGCATGCGACCGCTCATCTCGACCCTCTTGGCACCCTTGGCTTGCATCGCCAGCTCAAACAGCTCGGCGCGAACGCAGTCCACGCTGGCGCCAGACTCGATGTATTCATCGGCCTTTTCGTTGCCTGCGCCGGCCTTCTCGCACATATTCCGAATGGTCTTCGAGCGCTCGCGCTCAGCCTGCACAGCGGTCATCTCCCGCTCTGCAACGTCAATGGTCTGGGTTGTCATAGCAGGAGATGCGGTTTGCATTTCTCCATTCAGGCTATGCACCTCCTCATTCTCTTCCTTCGCCACCTGATCATCCACGGGCGGTTCAGTTACCGCATCAACCAAAGCAGCAGTCTTGGCAACTGGCTTCCGTGGCTCGACAAACTCCACCAGTTTGGCCAATGCCTGCGGCATCTTGGCGAATCGACCCAAGGGCACAGCAGCTGCCTTCACATCGCGAGCCGGTGCCATCTCCGATGCAAACCCAAACTCAACAGCCTCGGCAGCAGTAAGCCAGCTCTCGGCGGCCATCAGAGAACGCACGTCATCCTCGCTCAGTCCAGAGCGATCAACGTACGCTTGCCGATACGCAGTCGAAATCCGATCGATTAGATCAGCTTCCTTCCTGAGGTCATTGGCGCCACCAATGCCGAGCCCCCATACCTCATGGATCATAAGGAAGCTGCTCTCTGGCATGACGATCTCATCGCCAGCCATCGCAATCAACGATGCAGCACTGGCAGCCACGCCGTCAATAATCACGCGCTTCCGTCCTGCGTACCGGGACAGCATCGAATAGATCGCTAAGCCCTCCAGCGCATCGCCGCCATAGCTGAACAGATTGATCGTCAGCGGCTCATCGCGACCCGTCAACGCGCTCTGCACCTCTCGGGCTGTAATCTCCCAGCCCACCTCGCCAATCAAAGCCATTTCAAGCCCTGAGTTGTCGGCGGCGGCCTTAATTGCTACGCCAGTCATTCAGCCTATAGCGATCTTGCTACAGGCTATGAATCCCCTTCCGTACCCATTCCCGGCAGAGCAGCCGCTGTCGTCCCATTCTGTTGCTCAGGCAGGCCCAGCCTTCTCCGCAACGCCACCTCGTACGCAATCTGCGCCCAAGTGCTCTCCAGATCAGTTCCATAAAGCTCTGCCATCTGGTCAGAGGTTGACTGCAGTCCCATTTCCTGCGCATCCTTATACGCTTTCATCTCCTTCGCGGGATCTACCCAGCTCCATGTGCGGGCCTGCCAGCGTGGGGACGTGTAAAGCTCTGGCTCGTTCCAATAGTTGCCAAATAACTCAACAGGCAAAACGCCAGCCATTACGGCAGCATCAACCCATTCTTCAAACACTCGCTGGTGGAATTGCTGGATAAACAAAGACTGCATAACCCGATACCAATCCCGAACCTCCAGCTTCTCTTCACGCATGGAGCTGTAATTAGCATCACTGTGATCGCCGCTGATTGCTGAGTAGCTGCTGGTAATGCCAGTCGAAAACCGGCGCAGCATTGTCTTTAGTACAATCTCAAACTGGTTATCATCAGGGCCAAATTGCGGCGGATACGGCTGCTCCCCAGGATTCAGCTCAACCCATTGCCCCGGTGAGCTGCGAGACAGTATCTCCCCAGTGCTTGGGTCTTGCTCATCCGCCAAACCTGAGGATGCCCCTTCATTGGGATCCTCTTCCTTCTTGCCGACAAACCCAAGAATGTTGTTGACAATCCGCTTCCGGGTCCAGTGGGACTTTTCATATTCGTTGATATTGTGAATCGTCGTCAGAACTGGCGCTAGGTGGGGGATTTCACGGAGCTGCCCGATTTCATCGGGAATGAAAACATGAATCAAATCCCTTGCGTCTACAAAATAATGCTTAGGCTCATTGCTCAGTGGATCGCCTGGGTCGCTATTGCCCGGGTGCCGCCGCAATACCGCATACCGCGTAACACGTCCGCCACGACGATCATCGGTCTCAACACCAAGTCGCCAAAAATGGCCAGGCCGATCTGACATGCCATTGTAATCTTCATCAAGCTGATCAACGCTCAATAACTCGAAGCAAAGCTGTTCACGTCTAGGATTATTATTGGCAGATGATCGAATAATTCGAACCATTGCGCCACCGTGCGTTTGAAACGCACCAGCAATCATCAGCTCAAACTGATGAAACGAATATCGCCCGGCAAGATCAAACGTATCAGGCTTGCAAAACTGCTTCCACTTCGCTTCCAGAACTTGATTCCTGACATCATCACGCTCTAGCGCAGTCTGCGCCAGAATCATTCGATCAAGCGCTGCATCCAATGCTCGCCCTTGCTCACCCCTCGCCAGCAGCCGTGCAATCTCCATTGATACCTCAGCCCGCGCCCTGCCCGCTTGTCGATCGCTCCGGCCACCAAGCGGGATCTGACCACGCATCTGCACACCTCGGGCGCCAATCACATTGATCTGCATGCTCCGCACTGCACGCCGGGCATACGGATTCAACAGCGCCTGATAACGACACTTAGACCTAATCCCTTTCAATCCACCCCGCAGCATCGCCTGAGGATCGACAAACACTCCAGGCATGTCGCCCAACAGTCTTCCCCCAAGGTGGCCTGCTAGCCCTTGCTGCGCCCGCGCTTTTCGTGCTCGCGGGCCAGGGCCAGACTCCCAAACCCTGCGAGCAAAACCCTTCGCTCTGCCAATCAAACTCATGGCTCAAACCTCACAAGGATTCTGCGGCTAGATGCCACACCCTGAGCCAACGCCTCAGCACGCCGCGCAGCCGCAACCCTGCTAATCAAGTCGTCGCGCTCCTTTCGTAATTCAGCTAGATCCGCACGTCGCACCTTTCGACCGCCAGATCCCAATGCACCAACCTGATACTCCTGCGCACCGCTTACCAGTGCCCTGATCGCTTCCTTAATCGCATCCAGATCAATCTCATCTTGGCTGCGATCATCAAATGCTCCAGGCGTGCCGCTAAACGCCAAACTGCGGCGCACCGTCAGACCGCCACGCCTTACCGTGTGAGACGCTCCGTCGATCGTTGCCACCACCTGCAGCGCCCAATCACCTGCAGCCATTGCAGAGGTGACCTGCGCTGTTAGCTCAATCATCCAACCATCTGCTGTATTCACTCCAACCGCCTGAGCGCCAGCCCCAGCTGCCTTTCCTCGCAGCCAAACAGTCACCCCCTGCGCACCAACTGGCACGTCAGGTTCAACCCATCTAATCCGGTCTCCCTGGTATAGCTCCTTGGGATTCATCGGCTCACGACTGCAAATCAAATACTCGGCGTCGTGGGCGCCGCTTCCCTCCCAAGCCTACCGATGACAACCGCTGCGCCTCAATCAACCGCTCCAGCTGGTCCCACATCGTCGCCCGTGAATACCGCCGCGCCACCAACTGCAGCGCTGCATACGCCATCCTCGTACAGTCCCCCGCCTCATCCCTGCTACCGGTCGGCTTGTCCCATTTGTACTCTCGCTTGCCGGCACCCTTCTTTGGCATCTTCTTCCACGGGAACAGCTCTGCCAAAAACTGATCCGTAGCAGCCTCACCAAAATGCAAATATCCAGGCCCAGGTTTCTCCTGCCGTAATCTCCCCTGCAGATGCTGAATACTTGTCTCATACCCCACCGGATACATCAGCACACCTTTCTTAATCACACTCTGATTCTTCCTGTTGATATTCACCGGCACTCCCTTACCGATCAGCGGTTTACCCTTGCTCTCTGAACCCTTCATCGGCACCCATCTGCCCACCCTGGTGCGGCACCAGTCCCGTACTTCATGCGTCGCATATCCACCATCATCAATACCACCTAACGCAATCTGCAGCTCTGCCCCATCCTCACGCTTCCATTTCGTCTCCAGCACTGCATCCAACTGATTCAACGTCTCAACCTGCTGTGGGTCGCCATCGATCTCAAAATGCCCCACATGCCAACCTTCCTCTCCCCTCCCCCATCCCCATATCGTCACCACCAGCCGCTCAGCCATCGCACCACCGCCGCCCTGTACGTCAACGCCAGCGGTCAACACCAACACACCATTCGGCACCACGTCCGCTGGATACCCATTCCCAACTCCTGCATCCTGCCGCCGCTGAGACAATCCCTCCACATTCAACTTCCCGGTAATCGTGTCCTCCCATGGCACGCCCAACACCGTATTGTGAAACGTCTGCATCGAATCCGTATCACCCTTCCGCATCATCTCCAGCGCTTCTTGGTACTCACTCACCAGATTTCCCCACTCCGCTCCAGCGTGGTAGCTATACGCTGCCCAGATATGCCTACTCCTTACCCTCGGATAACCATCCTTCAATATCTGCTGGCTACGGTCCAGCCCCAGCGGACATGCCCACCCGCCATGCTCATCCATCCATCGCAACCTGGCATATCCAATCAACTCATGGCAGTTCTCACATTCATACTTCCCCGCATCCTCGCCTTCCTTTCGCATCTGCTCCCACCTCAGCACCTGATACTCCCCGCAATGCGGACACGGCAAGTACCGGTACTGCTGGTCACCCTTCTTAAACCACTGGTGCGTTTTATCATCAGGATAAATTGGCGTCCCGCCAATGATCGTCTTGCGGTTCCAGGTGGTGGCCGATCGATTCATCCCTAGCTTGATCTGATCACCTTCGTCGATCGCGTCATACGCTGACGGTTCCTCAAATATCACTACCGTCCGTTCCTTACGCCGAAACCCCTTACCACTGGCAGCGCTCACAATATCGATCAGCCCGCCATTGGTGAGCTTTTTAAGCAGGATGGTATTCGTCGCCGTTCCCCTAGCCTTCGACTCAGCCAGTAACCCCTGCAAACATGGCGAATCCCTAAACAAATCCGATATATCTTCCTTACTATACTCTTCCGCATCATTCTGCACCGGCTGCACAATCATGATCTTGCTCGGCTTCCAATGCGAGTAATACTGCACCGCGCCGATCTTCACGCACTCGGACCATCCCAC
>Ga0315909_10003006_pt1 | contig 20961 bp, 21 predicted proteins | sample LakEriMetagenome_11_FD_203527 | JGI IMG/M metagenome (GOLD analysis project Ga0315909, IMG submission 203527) | Freshwater fungal communities from buoy surface, Lake Erie, Ohio, United States - Buoy 2 MA125 | ecosystem: Environmental > Aquatic > Freshwater > Lake | place: USA: Lake Erie, Ohio... | reverse complement strand
AAACTAATTGCGCTCTTTCCATGCCTTTTAATCTTTCCATGATAGGTCGGACTGGATTATAAACAGTCACGTGATGACTTAAATCCTGCGCTTTTTGCATAGCCTCATTTAAAAACTTCATCACATGTGTCAATTGATGCGCTTCCGCTTTTAAGAGCACTAGAAACGCGAAAGGACTTAGCTCTGCTAATTCCCTTTCTTTTAAAAGCTCATTCGCAAAGTGTTCATAGTCATGCGTTTTTAAAGCTTCAAATAAAGGGTGATTTGGAAATGCAGTTTGAATATAGACTTCACCTTTTATATTGGCACGGCCTGCACGGCCACTCACTTGCATCAGCTGCGAAAATAAGCGTTCGCTTGCTCTAAAGTCGGGGCTATATAAAGCCTGGTCCGTATCTAGAACACCGACTAAACTTAAGTGAGGGAAGTCGTGACCCTTAGAGAGCATTTGAGTGCCAATTAAAATATCGATCTCACGATTTTTCATTTTTAAGAATAAATCATTGAGCGCTTCTTTAGTTCTCGTTGAATCTCGGTCTACTCTTAAAATACGCGCTTCAGGAAAAAATTCTTTTAAAGTTTCTTCAATGCGCTGTGTACCTAACCCTGTCGGATATAAATCTGTGTTGCCGCATGAGGGACACTGTTGTGGCATTTTTTCATCATGGCCACAATGATGGCAACGTAATCTTTTTTGATTTAAGTGCACCACTAAACGACTGCTGCAACGATGGCATTGTCCTGTCCACTGGCACGACGAACATAAGAGGACGGGCGCAAAGCCTCGTCGATTAATAAAAATAAGACTCTGTTCTTTTTTGTTTAAACGATCGCGAATAGCTTCAATAAGATAGGGTGAAAAACCTTTAGTGACTGCTGACTTTGAAATATCAATACACTTAATTTCGGGGAGTGTTGAATCTTGAACTGCGCGCGAGGTTAATTTTAGAAACCCAAATTTTTTTGCATCTTTAGTTTTAGTCGCATTAAACCAGGTTTCAAGAGAAGGTGTAGCAGTACCCATGACAATGGGAATGTTTTCAGATTTAGCTCGGAAGATGGCAACATCTCTCGCATGATAACGTAAACCCTCTTGTTGTTTAAAAGATGCATCATGCTCTTCATCGATAATGATGAGAGACAGATGTGGCATTGGTGTAAAAATACTTAATCGTGTTCCAATGATAATTTGGGCAGCGCCCTCTTTAGCCAGTCGCCAATGAGTTAAGCGCTCGTTGTCCGTTAAGTGGCTATGAAGGGTGACGAGCGTATATTTTTCAAAACGCGATCTAAATCGACTCTCGAGTTGCGGTGTTAAATTAATTTCAGGAACGAGTACAAGTACTTGTGCATGTTCTTTTTTTAATGCTGCCTCAATTAATCGAATATACACTTCCGTTTTTCCGCTGCCAGTAATCCCATAGAGTAACCAAGGTGTAAATTTTTGTTTTTTTTCTAATATGGCATCAAGCGCTTTTTGTTGATCGCTATTCAACGATGGAATAGGGGCTTCTTTATACACTTTACTGTCTAATGTCACTTCATTTTTGTCAATCCAGCCCATCTCGTCTAACGTTTCGATTGATTTTTTCCAAGTGCTGCTGATTGAACGAAGACTCGCCTCATCGAGTTGTTTGGCATCAATTAAAGCCATGACGATACGTTTTAAAATGGTTTGCCGAGGCGGCAATTGATCGACACCTGATTGAATTGCTTTGGGAGTTAGGCGATAAAGATACTTCTTTATCATCGCCTTAGTATTTAATTTTTTTAGTCGAGATGGCACCGCGGACAAAATCGTTTGCCCAAGAGGATAGTGATAATACTGACTACAGAATTGAAAGAGCTTAAAACTTTGCTCATCAAAAATGACTTCCGGGTCAAGACGTATAATAGACTTTAGTTTTGTAGATTCGATTGAGCTGGTATCAGAAACACCTACTACAACACCAATCATTTTGCGGGCACCAAAAGGTACCACCACATACTGTCCAATCTGAGTATTTGGATTCTCAGTCTTGTAGTCAAATACCCGATCGAGTGGTACATCGAGGGCGACTTTTAGAATATGAAGTGCGTCAGTCATAGTGTTAGTTTTTAAGGGGAGTCCATCAATTCTAAGTTAAAATAAACGCTTTAAACGTTACCTATCATTCTAAGACGTGAAATCGCATCTTCTACAATTATTGTTGCCCGTCGCACAATCAATACATCCTGAGATTTTAGCGAATTCTATTCAATTAGATCGTCCTAAATCGATCGAGCATGGTGATTTTTCAACCAATTTAGCCATGATGCTCGCTAAACCTTTGAAAAAAAATCCACGGGAATTAGCGGCCCTCATCATTGAGAAGTTACCTTCTTCGCCTTTTATTGAAAAAGTTGAAATTGCAGGTGCAGGTTTTATTAATTTCTATTTCAATGAAAGAGCACGCACCTTCATTATCCATGAGATTTTAAAAAATCCTGAGGCTTACGGACAAAATACTTCGGGTCATGATGAAAACGGTAAGCCTCAAAAAATCCAAATTGAGTTTGTATCCGCGAACCCCACGGGACCCCTTCATGTCGGTCATGGTCGAGGTGCTGCCATTGGTGATTCCTTAGCGAGACTTCTAAAATTTAATGGTTGGGATGTAACGCGCGAATTTTATTACAACGATGCCGGTGCACAAATTGACAACCTGACAAAATCAGTCCATGCGAGATGCCACAATATGGATCCATCAGATCCTGCATTCCCTGAAGATGGCTATCGTGGTGAATACATTGTCGAGATTGCAAATACTTTTTTAAATAAAGAAAGTATTGAGTGCGAAGGTAAAACAATTAAAGCGTCCGGCAACATCGATGACTTAGAGTCCATTCGCCAATTCAGCGTTGCGTATTTAAGACATGAACAAGATCAGGATTTAAATGCATTCCAAATTAAATTTGATGTCTTCACGCTTGAATCTTCTTTCTACCAAAATGGCCAGATTGAAAAGGTTGTAGCGTCTCTGATTAAAAATGGTTTTACTTATGAAGAAGACAATGCGCTCTGGTTAAAAACGACAGCGTTTGGTGATGACAAAAATCGTGTTATGAAAAAATCAGATGGCAGTTATACCTATTTTATTCCTGACGTAGCTTATCACCTCGATAAATGGGAGCGGGGTTTTAGGCGCGTCATTAACGAACAAGGTTCGGACCATCACAGCACCATTACGAGAGTACGAGCAGGACTTCAATCATTAAAACTTGGCATTCCTGAAACCTATCCTGAATATGTGCTTCATCAAATGATTACCGTGATGAAAGGTGGCGAAGAAGTAAAGCTTTCGAAACGTGCTGGTAGCTATGTAACGCTTCGAGATTTGATTGATGAGGTGGGTTGTGATGCCACGCGCTATTTCTTGGTGGCTCGTAAACCTGACTCGCAACTTGTTTTTGATATTGACTTAGCCAAAACTCAAAATTCGGATAATCCTGTGTATTACATTCAATATGCGCATGCGCGTATTGCCGGAGTTTTAAAACAATGGGGCGGAGATATCGATCAACTAATTAATGTGAATGTAGATAATCTTAAATCTTCGCAGGAATTAATGCTCATAAAACGCTTAAGCGAATTTCCGGAAATAGTTTTACATGCAGGTGTTGAATTAGCCCCCCATACCATTGCAAACTATTTAAAAGACTGTGCGGCAGATCTTCATAGCTATTATAATGACACTAAGTTTTTAGTTGAAAATGAAGATGAAAAACTAGCGCGCTTAAGTTTAATTCGTGCAACACAGGTAGTATTAAAAAATGGTCTAAATCTTCTTGGCGTCAATGCTCCGGAAAAAATGTAGCTTAATAAGGTGAATATGGAAAAGGGTAAATCAGGTAGTTCTTTTGTGAATGGCCTTTTTATAGGCATTTTAATGGGCATTGGCTTATCGATCGCTATTACTGTTTTTATTACTAATGGTAAAAGTCCTTTTGTAACCAAGGACACGAATGGTGCTTGTATAGAGATCCAAGGAGCAAAGCCTGAGGGTGAAGCGACGAATGACGCTATTCAAGACCAGCCGACTAAATTTGATTTCTATAATATATTGCCTAATGGTGATAAAGATATCTCAGATCGTGAAACAACACAGACTTTAAAAAATCCAGCAAATATTCCACAAAAAGAAGTGTACTTTTATCAAGTAGGCTCATTTACCACAGATAAAGATGCGGATAATACCAAAGCAAAATTGGCACTTTTAGGATTTGAAGCGGTCGTACTGACAGCACCGTCTCAAAATAATGAAATAGTGCATAAAGTAAGGGTGGGTCCTATCACTGATGATGCACAAATTATGAAAATAAAAAATGATCTCATTAAAAATGGCTTTAAACCGATCTTAGTCAAAGCAACACTTAACAATACAAACTCGAATAATTAAGGATATCTTCAATGAAAAAAATCTTATTCATTTTTTTAATACTTTTTACATCCATTTCTTTTGCGGCAGCACCTGAAGCTGGTGTTAATTTTGATAAAACAGTACAAACTGTCCCCACAGATAACAAAGATAAAATTGAGGTCATAGAGCTCTTTTGGTATGGCTGTATTCACTGCTACCAAATGGATCCTATGCTGAGTGATTGGGTAAAAAAATTACCTAAGGATGTTTACTTTAAACGTATGCCAGCTATTCCTCGTCCAGATTGGGCGCCGATGGCCAGAGCATTTTATGCAATGGAAACTCTAGGTGTAGCTGAGAAACTACATACAGCTATATTTGATGCGGTTCATAAAGAACGTACCCTTAACCCAGCTGATGAAAAAGCGATTCTGCAATGGGTGACATTAAAAGCAGGCCTTGATCGCAAAAAAGTAGAGGATGCTTTTAATTCATTTTCTATGAATGCTTCTCTAAACAAAGCTGCGCAGGTTTTTAGAGCATCAGGTGCAACGGGTGTGCCTACACTGATGATTGATGGTAAGTACATTACTTCAAGCACGATGGCGGGTGGCAATAATGAAGCACTTCAAATTGCTGACTTTATCATCAACAATGTCAGAAAAGATCGCAATAAAAAATAAAGTTTTAAAAGTCTTTATCACCGGTGCCACAAGTGGCATCGGTGATTCTTTAGCCCGTCAGTATGCAAATCAAGGCGCTACCCTAGGCTTGGTCGGTCGTCGCCTAGAACTGCTTCAAAAAATAAAATCAAAAATTAAAACGCCCTGCGAGATTTATGGAATAGATGTCACAGATCAAAAAGATCTTCAAAAAGCTGCTAATCATTTCATAAAAAAATATGGGGCTCCCGATATTGTGATTGCCAATGCAGGAGTGAGTACCGGAACACTTGCAGGCGAAAAAGAAGACCTTCATACATTTAAACGTGTTATCGAAATTAATTTATTTGGGGTGATTCACACTTTTCTCCCGTTTATTGAAGCTTTTAAAAAACAAAAAACAGGTCAATTAGTAGGTATTGCAAGTGTGGCTGGCATTAGAGGCTTACCTGGATCTGGAGCTTATAGCGCTTCAAAAGCTGCGCTTATTAATTATTTAGAAAGTCTTCGTATTGAAATGAAGCCTTTTGGTATTCATGTCACAACCATTGCGCCAGGCTTTATTCATACGCCTATGACCAAGCATAATCGCTATGCCATGCCTTTTATTTTAGATGTCGATGATGCGGTATCTCGTTTTATGAAAGCTATTCAAAACAAAAAAGGCTTTGTCATTATTCCTTGGCAAATGAATATTGTGGGGACTATCATGAAGCTTCTTCCGGCATCTATGTGGGACTTTTTAGCGAAAGGCGGTCCTAAAAAAACCAGGAAAATGATTAAGTAATATCCACATCACGTATATCCTTAAAACGTAAAATAAATTAAAATGCAGTCATTAACTACATTTTTTATTTATGTCAAACCTCCAATATAACGGCCAAGTGCTTACAAAAGCGCGTCGTGATTTAAAACTTAAAGCTGATGATATTGCAACGGAATTATGTTTATCTGTGCAACAAGTCCAGGCGATTGAAAATAATCTAAATGCTTTTTTTCATTCCAATAAATTAAAACAAGCAGTCATTAAACGCTATTGTCGCTTCCTTAATATTGATGTGAACTCTGTCATCACGCATTATGAATTAGATGAAACTGATACTAGCTTTCAAGACATTAAAAAAGATAATTTTGGTAAGCGCTTTAAAAAATATGTTTATCTCTCAATTGCAGCGTTTATTACAACACTTGTTTGGAAACTTTTTGCGTAATGGTCCAAAAATTAAGAGAATTATTTTTTCAATTAAGAACTCGGCATTTCAAATTTATTGAACGCAGAAAATCACTGCATTTTGAGGTATCAGGTTATTATCCATATCAAATTATGGGCATTGGTGAGAGTTTTTTAATTGGCAATACAAATGTAGAGATACTAAATAAAAAACATAAAATAATTAATAAAGAACTTAATAAAACTTTTTTAGCTAAAATAGAGACTGATGGTATTCGAATAATGCGTATTAAATAAAACATAAGGAAAATAAAATGGAATTTGATCAAAAAGAAGAGGCGCCTTTTAATATCCCAGAAAAGAAAAAAGCAGATAAAAAGACTCTTGCTATCTATATCATTACTGGCGTAATTACAGTGAGTTCACTTATCTACGGTTATGCAAGTTATCAAGCGACCTATTTTAAAGATGCTGAAATCCAAAAGCTTAAATTAGAGTTAGAAGCAGCCAACACAAAATTATTGCGTATTGATGCTCTTGAAAATCAAGTAAAAGAATTGGAAGCATCATTAGTGGCAAAGGCGGCTGCGAAGGCTGAATCAAAAAAGGTAACGAAAGTCTCAACAAAAAAAGGCATTAAAAAAGTAAATGCTACTAAAAAAGCTGTAAAGAAATCAAAAACGACAACTAAAGCTAAAGAAAAAAAGCCAGTTAAAAAGTAAGTCGGTTTAATGTCTTCACGCCCTATTTGAGAGTAGAATAGGGCTCTTCAATTTGTAACTTCAATCAAATTCAAAAAGATCTTTATGACAACACACGCACTTTATACCTCATATCAATTAGGTAATTTAACTCTTAATAATCGTTGCGTTATGGCGCCACTCACTCGAAATCGCGCTAATGAGAAACGTGAACCTGTCGATTTAAATGTCACTTATTATGAGCAACGCGCAACTGCCGGTTTAATCATAGCTGAAGCGACTCAAATTTGTCCTGAGGGTCAAGGGTATATATCAACACCGGGTATTTATTCTGAGGGTCAAATTGAAGGCTGGAGAAAAGTGACTGATGCGGTACATAAAAAGAATGGAAAGATTTGTTTGCAACTCTGGCATGTCGGCCGTATTTCGCATAGCGAATTACTACCAAACAACATGCCGCCTCAAGCCCCTTCATCAATAAGAGCTAAAGCAAAAACATTTAATAGCAAAGGCTTAGTCGATGTATCAGAACCCAAAGCGTTAGAGATTGATGAAATTAAATCACTCGCCAAGCAATATGCTCAAGCCACTTTAAATGCGCAAAAAGCTGGGTTTGATATGATTGAAGTGCATGCAGCCAATGGTTATCTTATTGATCAATTTTTAAGAGACAAAACAAATCATCGAACTGATCAATATGGTGGATCGATTGAAAATCGCGCGCGCTTTTTATTAGAGGTGGTTGATGAAATCATCAAAGTCTATCCAGCGAATTTAATCGGCTGTCGAATTTCACCTGCATCTACATTTAATGATATTGATGATTCAGATCCACAAAACTTATATAGCTATGTAGTTACTGAATTAGGCAAACGAAAATTAGCATATCTTCATATCATTGAAGGTGAAACAGGTGGGCCACGCGATGCTAATCCTAAAGTTAATTTTGCTGAATTAAAAAAATTATTTAAAGCCCATGGTGGTATGAACATTATGACGAACAATGGCTATAACAAAGCCATGGCTGAGAGTGCCATTGAAAATAATGAGGCTGATCTTGTTGCTTTCGGCGTAGCTTTTCTTGCTAATCCAGATTTAGTAAAACGACTTGAAAATAATTACCCACTTAATACGCCGAATCAAAGAACTTTTTATGGCGGCACTGAAAAAGGTTATATCGATTACCCTTTTTATAGCGATTAACTAATTTTATTTTTTGTAGGCTTTTTTGTTGCAGGTTTTTTAGGTTGATCACCTAAATGAAGGTCGATACCTTTCACTAAATTTTTAAACTCATCTGTGTAAACAATTTTTTTAGGTATCTTTTTTTGGCCATAAAGTGAAATGGCCAAAAAAATAATGGAATATAAGAGAATGACGGTGACAACTACGGTGGTCTCAAAAAAATAATCGCGCACTAAGGTAAGTAACGGGTCTAACCATAACCAACCCTCTTTAACTTGATACTCAAGATTGTCTATCCAGACTGATTGAACCTTATGTAAATACTCAAATAAAGCCGTCATGTTGAACCTTTCTTAATATTCTTCAAATTATAAGTGAAATCCGCATCCAGAAAAGACAAGCATTAAATAAAAGAGGTAAAATATAGCTTTAAATTCAATGAATTATTATGAAAATCACAGTTATTGGTACTGGTTATGTAGGTTTGGTCGGGGCTGCGTGTTTAGCCGAGGTCGGTAATCATGTTTTAGGCCTTGATGTGAATCCAGAGAAGATTCGCATCCTCAAAGAAGGTGGTATTCCTATTCATGAACCTGGTCTTTTAGAAATTGTGCGTCGTAATGTTGAAAACGGACGACTTGCTTTCACAACTAACATCGAAGAAGCTGTTCACTTCGGTGAAGTTCAATTTATTGCGGTAGGTACTCCACCTGATGAAGATGGGTCAGCTGATCTTCAATATGTCACAGAAGCTGCACGTAATATTGGTCGCTTTATGACTTCGGAAAAAGTCATTGTAGACAAATCGACTGTGCCTATTGGCACAGGTGACAAAGTTAAAGCTGCTGTCGCTGAAGAATTAAAGAAGAGAAATGTCGACATTCATTACAGTGTCGTCTCAAATCCTGAATTTTTAAAGGAGGGAGCTGCGGTAGAAGATTTCATGCGTCCTGATCGTATTGTGATTGGTACTGAAGATCCAAGAGCGATTGAAGTCATGAAACAAGTGTATGCACCTTTCCAAAGAAATCACGAGAGACTTGTGGTCACTAATTTAAGAAGTGCTGAACTCATTAAATATGCAGCTAATTCTATGTTAGCTACGCGTATTAGCTTTATGAACGAATTAGCAAATTTAGCTGAAATTGTGGGCGCTGATATTGAAATGGTGAGACAAGGTATTGGTTCTGATCCACGTATTGGTTATCACTTTTTATATCCAGGCTGTGGTTATGGCGGCTCCTGTTTTCCAAAAGATGTAAAAGCTTTAATTAAAACAGCTAAAGATGTCGCAGGTTTTGATTTGAAATTATTGAAAGCGGTTGAAGAGGTAAATGATCTTCAAAAATATGTCTTATCTAAAAAAATTAAAAAACAATTTGGTGACAATTTAAAAGGTAAGCATTTTGCATTATGGGGTTTAGCTTTCAAACCCAATACCGATGACATGAGAGAAGCTTCGAGTCGCGTTCTTATTAGTGAATTGATTAATGCGGGTGCCACAATCACCGCTTATGATCCAGTTGCTATGGATGAGGCTAAACGTATTTTTAAAGATGAAAAACATTTATCTTTCGTCGACACACAAGACGATGCGCTCAAAAATGCAGATGCACTTATTATCGTCACTGAGTGGACAGAATTCAGAAGCCCTGATTTTTCTTTGATTAAATCCTCGCTTAGAGCACCTTTCATTTTTGATGGTCGAAATCTTTATGATCCTAAAGTGGTTCGCGCGCTTGGATTTGAGTACTTTCCTATTGGACGTTAAATGAAAATCTTGGTGACAGGTGTAGCTGGTTTTATTGGCATGCATAGCGCCAAAAAACTCCTTGATGACGGCCATGAGATTATTGGTATTGATAATCTCAATGACTATTACGATGTCACTTTAAAAGAAGATCGGCTTAAATTACTAGAAGGTTATAAAAATTTTCGATTTTTAAAACTCGACATTAAAGATCAAAAAGATGTAGCAGATCTTTTTAAAAAAGAATCGCCTCAACGTGTTCTTCATTTAGCAGCTCAAGCAGGTGTGCGTTATTCCATTCAGAATCCTTACGTCTATATTGATTCCAATATTCAGGGCTTTATTAATATCTTAGAAGGCTGTCGAGCAATTAAAACTGAGCATCTTGTCTTTGCAAGTAGCTCAAGCGTATATGGTGGCAATACAAAAGTTCCTTTTAGTGAACATGATAATGTTGATCATCCTGTGAGTCTTTATGCAGCGACGAAAAAAGCTAATGAATTGATGGCACACACTTATAGTCATCTTTATCAAATTCCTACAACTGGTTTACGGTTTTTTACAGTCTATGGCCCGTGGGGCAGGCCTGATATGTCACCCATGCTATTTACGAAAGCTATCTTGGCTGATGAACCTATACAAGTATTCAATCATGGCGATATGATGCGTGACTTTACTTATATTGACGATATCGTAGCGTCTGTAAATGAAACGCTATTTAAAACGGCCACGCCTAATAGAAATTTTGATGGACAACATCCAGACCCTGCAACAAGTCATGCACCTTATCGCATCTTTAATATAGGAAATAGTCATCCTGTGCCATTAATGCAATTCATTGAAACGATTGAAGATGCATTAGGTAAAAAAGCGATTAAAAAAATGATGGGTATGCAAGCAGGCGATATCAAAATCACATCAGCAGATACTTCGGAATTAAATCAGTGGGTCAATTTCAAACCAAACACCTCTATCAAGGAAGGTGTTAAACGATTTATAGACTGGTATAAAACTTACTACTAAGTTATTCTACTGTCACAGACTTTGCTAAATTTCGAGGTTTATCGACATCAGTTCCCTTAATAAGTGACACATGGTAAGCAAGTAACTGAACTGGAATGGAGTGAATAATCGGCGACAGAATGCCTGCATGTCTTGGTGTTCTTATTACGCGAACACCTGGACTTTCCATAAAGTGGCTGTCAGCATCTGCGAATACAAAAATTTCACCACCTCGCGCTTTTACTTCCTGCATATTCGATTTTACTTTTTCAAGTAAATTATCATTCGGAGCAATCACAACAACTGGCATGTCATTGTCAACTAATGCCAATGGGCCATGTTTTAACTCCCCTGCTGGATAAGCTTCTGCATGAATATAAGAAATCTCTTTTAATTTTAATGCACCTTCCATGGCAATCGGGTAATGAATGCCTCGACCTAAGAATAAAGCATGATGCTTATCTGCAAATAATTTTGCCCATTCTTTAATTTGTGGCTCTAAATTAAGTGCTTGTTGAATACTTCCTGGCAACTGTCTTAAATTTTCTAGATAGCTTTTTTCCTCAATCTTATTAATGAGTTTTTTATGTTTCGCAATAGTTACAGCTAGGCTAAATAGAGATACCAGTTGTGTGGTAAAAGCTTTGGTCGATGCTACCCCAATTTCGGCACCTGCTCTCGTATATAAAACAAGATTTGATGCCCGTGCAATCGCACTTTCTTGCACATTACAAATTGCCAAACTTAAATTTTGCCCTAGGGACTGAGCATGCTTTAAAGCTTCCATCGTATCTAGCGTTTCACCTGATTGAGAGATGGTTAGAATTAATTGATTTGGATTAGGGACTGAGTCTCTATATCGATATTCACTTGAGATCTCAACCGTCGTTGGTATTTTAGCAATACTTTCTAACCAATATTTTGCAGTGACCCCTGCGTAATAACTTGTGCCTGCTGCTAAAATTAAAATACTATCCATTTTAGAAAAATGTTCTTGGGCGTTTTTTCCAAACAGGCTTACATCAAAATGACCTGCATCAATAATAGCTTCAATCGTGTCTGTTAAAGCTCGAGGCTGTTCATAAATTTCTTTTTGCATGAAGTGATCATAAGGGCCTAACTCCATGGAAGACAAGGTCACATCACTGATATGTATTTTACGTGTAATCGTTTTTTTATCTTTATCGAAAATTTGAATGCCATCTTTTTTTATTTGTACGACATCACCATCTTCTAGATATATAAATTTTTTGGTGACGGCTAAAAGTGCTGAAATATCAGATGCAATAAAATTTTGCTTATCGCCAAGGCCAATAATGAGCGGGCAGCCTAACCGAGCGCAAATCATTTCATCAGGATTTTTAAGAGAGATCACGGCAATTGCAAATGCACCCCTTAATTCTTCACCTAACATTTGGATTGCTTCTAAAAGTGATTTGTTGTGATGTTTTATAAAGTAATGAATCAGATGTGCGATGACTTCAGTATCTGTTTGTGATTCAAATTCATAGCCTAATTTTTTAAGACGCTCTCGCTCTTCTTCATAATTTTCAATAATGCCATTATGTACAACCGCGATTTCACCTTGTGAAATATGAGGGTGCGCATTCAGTTCTGTGACTCCACCATGTGTTGCCCATCTCGTATGGCCAATACCTAAGAAGCCTTCTAGCTTTTGATCTTTCACCATCGTTTCAATCTCAGCCACACGACCTACTGAGCGAACACGTTCAATACCCTTTTGAAGAACCGCAATACCAGATGAATCATAACCTCGATATTCGAGACGACTTAATCCCTCGATTAAATGTGGAACGATATTTTGATTTGAGATTGCACCTACAATGCCGCACATATATAAACTCTCTTTATTTTTTTGTAGGTTTAGTCCAGCCAGAGATGCTGGTTTGTTTTGATCGAGACACCGTAAGTTCACCCGGTGGTGCATCTTTCGTGATAGTAGATCCTGCAGCAATGGTCGCTCCCTTACCAATTTTAATAGGGGCTACTAATGCCGTGTTTGATCCTATAAACACATCGTCTTCAATTGTAGTCGGATGTTTATTAGCGCCATCATAATTACAAGTAATTGTACCAGCGCCTATATTAACTGATTTGCCAACTAGGCTATCTCCAACATAACTCAAGTGATTTATATTTGTTTCATTATTCACTTCACTATTTTTAATTTCAACAAAATTACCAATGTGCACTTTGTTTTGAAGTTTTGTACCAGGTCTTAATCTGGCAAAAGGGCCAATGCGACAATTTTCGCCAATGACACTTTGCACAATGTGTGAATAAGGCTCGATCGAGGTATGATCACCTATAACGCTATCTTTAATATGTGAGTAAGCAGCAATCTTCACATGATTACCTAAAATAACTTTGCCTTCAAAAATACAACCTACGTCAATCAAGACATCTTGACCTGCCGTGACTTCACCTCGAATATCAATGCGACTCGGATCAATAATGGTGACCCCTTCTTCCATCAATTTTTTTGCTGTCATAAGTTGATAGCTTCTTTCCATAGTTGCTAATTCAAATTTAGAATTAATACCGGTAATAGATACTTCATTATCCGCAGATTCACTTAATACTTCAATGTTATCTTCAATTGATAACCCTACAATATCTGTTAAATAATATTCTTTTTGTACATTCTGATTATTGAGTCTTTTGAGCCAATTTTTTAAAAGATGATTCGGGGCACACATGATGCCTGTATTAATTTCTTTAATATTTTTTTGTGAAGCATCACAGTCTTTTTCTTCTACAATTTTTTGTATACGGTCATCTTTTCTTACGATCCTGCCATAACCTTTTGGATTTTCTTTTAGGTAAGTTAAAACGACCAAATTTTTTTGGCCTTTTTTAATTAAACGTTGAATCGTTTCTTGATCAATCAATGGTACATCGCCATAAAGAATGAGTGTGCAACCCTCATCTTTGATTAAAGGGATCGCTTGTTGAACGGCATGGCCTGTACCTAATTGTTCTTTTTGTTCTACCCATTGAATATGTTCTGATGGAAATGCTTTCTTAACAAGATCGCCTCCATAGCCGTAAACTACTACAAGCTGGCTTGGATTAACTGACATGGAAGCATTAATGACATAACCTAAAAGCGGTTTATGAGCGAGTGGTTGCAAAACTTTAGGTAAATCAGAACGCATACGCGTTCCTTTTCCTGCAGCTAAAATCACAATAGATAATGACATCTTCGCTATTTTATCGCCTATTTGTTATCACATGACATAAAAAAAGCAGCTTTTAAGCTGCTTTTAATAATTTTGCAAATATTGAAAATTAGTGTTTTTGACGGAGTTTTTGAATTGCTTGAATTTGTGCAATCGCTTCCGCTAATTCAGCTTGGGCTTTTGCATAATCCACATCCGAAGCACGATTCTTCATCGCTTCTTCAGCCGCTTTTTTAGCTGCATTCGCTTGCGCTTCATCAAGATCATGACCGCGAATAGCTGTATCTGCTAAAACAGTTACGACACCGGGTTGCACTTCTAATATACCGCCTGAAATATAAATGAGTTGCTCTTCATTTTTATCTGCTAATTTAATACGAAGCGCACCAGGTTTAATCGATGTAATCATAGGTGCATGGTGCGGGTAAATACCTACTTCACCCATTTGTGCAGGTGCTGCCACGAACTCTGCTTCACCTGAAAAAATAGATTCTTCAGCACTTACTACATCAATATGAACTGTGGCCACCATGTCGTATTTACCTAATTATTAAGATAATGTTTTTGCTTTTGCTACAGCTTCTTCAATACTACCTACCATATAGAATGCTTGTTCTGGCAAGTGATCATATTCACCACTCACGATCGCTTTAAAACCTTTGATCGTGTCTTTAAGTGACACATATTTACCAGGAGCGCCTGTGAATACTTCAGCGACGTGGAATGGTTGGGATAGGAAACGTTGAATTTTACGTGCACGACTAACTGCTAATTTATCTTCTGGAGATAACTCGTCCATACCAAGAATCGCAATAATATCTCGTAATTCTTTATAGCGTTGTAATGTCGATTGAACTGAACGTGCCACTTGATAATGTTCTTCTCCCACAATTTGTGGATCAAGCTGACGTGATGTTGAATCTAGTGGATCCACCGCTGGATAAATACCAAGCGATGCAATATCACGAGATAACACAACTGTTGAATCCAAATGTTGGAATGTTGTTGCAGGTGACGGGTCAGTCAAGTCATCGGCTGGCACATAAACCGCTTGGATCGATGTAATCGAACCTGTTTTTGTTGAAGTAATACGCTCTTGTAGACGACCCATTTCATCAGCGAGTGTTGGTTGATAACCTACCGCTGAAGGCATACGACCTAGAAGCGCTGATACCTCAGTACCTGCGAGTGTATATCGATAAATATTATCTACGAAGAAAAGAACATCTCGACCTTCGTCACGAAATTTTTCAGCCATCGTTAAACCTGATAGTGCAACGCGTAAACGGTTACCTGGTGGCTCGTTCATCTGACCAAACACCATCGCTACTTTAGATTCTTCCATATCATCTAATTTAATAACGCCTGCGTCTGACATTTCATGGTAGAAATCGTTACCTTCACGTGTACGCTCACCCACGCCTGCGAATACGGATAAACCTGAGTGTTGTTTAGCAATATTGTTAATGAGTTCCAACATGTTCACTGTCTTACCTACACCAGCACCACCGAAGAGACCCACTTTACCGCCTTTAGCGAATGGACAAACCAAGTCAATCACCTTAATACCTGTTTCAAGTAAGTCAACAGAAGGTGATAGATCTTTAAAGTCTGGAGCTTTTTGGTGAATGGAACGGAATTCTTTAGATTTGATTGGGCCCATTTCATCGATCGGGCGACCAAGAACGTCCATGATACGGCCTAGTGTGCCTGTACCTACTGGCACGTTAATCGCAGCGCCTGTGGATTTAAATGCAGTACCGCGCGCAAGTCCGTCAGATGAACCCATCGCAATCGTTCTAACAATGCCGTCACCAAGCTGTTGTTGCACTTCAAGTGTTAAACCTGCTTCAGCTTGCGAGTCTTTGTCATCTATGATTAATGCATCAAATACTTTTGGCATTTGATCGCGAGGAAATTCGACGTCAACCACCGCACCGATACATTGCACTACTTTTCCGATTTGTTTACTAGCCATTTTTTATCCTTAAGACTCTAAATAATTAATTCAACGTTATGCAACCGCAGCTGCACCACCCACAATTTCTGAAATTTCTTTTGTAATTGCCGCTTGACGTGCTTTGTTATAAATCAATTTCAATTCGCCAATCACATTCTTCGCATTATCTGAAGCTGATTTCATCGCAACCATACGTGCAGATTGCTCTGATGCCATATTTTCTGTGACGCCGTGATAAATCAATGACTCAATATAACGCGTCAATAATTGATCGATTACACTTTGTGCATCAGGTTCATAGATATAATCCCATGGACCTTCTGGACTTCCGATTTTATCGCCTGAAAGTGGTAACAATTGATCCACCACAGGTTCTTGCTTCATCGTATTAATAAATTTGGTATAACAAATAAAGAGCTGATCTACTTCGCCATTTACATAAGCATCGAGCATCACTTTGATCGCACCAATTAATTTTTCAACGTGCGGTGTATCACCCAAACCTGTGATATGTGATTTCACATTCGCATTAATGCGCGTCATGAAACCTAAGCCTTTGTTACCTAAGGCACTGACGTGTACATTTTTGCCTTGTGATTCCCATTCTTTCATTTGATTCACAGACATTCTTAATACATTGGTATTAAGACCGCCGCATAAACCTTTATCTGAAGTCACTACAATCAAACCAATATTTTTAATTTGGTCTTTTTTCACGAGGAATGGATGTTTATATTCAGATTTTGCATATGATAAATGCGCTGCTACATTTCTAATTTTCTCAGCATAAGGCCGAGCTTGACGCATACGCTCTTGCGCTTTACGCATCTTAGATGCTGCGACCATCTCCATCGCTTTGGTGATCTTTCGTGTATTTTCTACACTCTTGATCTTGGTTCTGATTTCTTTACTACCGGCCATAATGACTCTTTATATTAGTAAGCGTTACTTGATTTGAAATCTTCAATGGCTTTTTCAAGCGCTTTTTCATTGTCGCCTGATAAGTCAGTTGTTTTTTCTATGTCTTGCATAATTTTTTTGTATTTAGAATTCATGAAACCATGCAATGCATTTTCAAATGCCAACACTTTGTTTGTTGGAACATCATCAAAGTAGCCTTTGTTTGCTGCGAATAAAGTCACAGCCATTTGCGAAACATTTAAAGGTGTATATTGTGCTTGCTTCATAAGTTCAGTAAACATGCGGCCACGATCAAGCTGTTTACGTGTGGCTTCGTCAAGATCAGATGCAAATTGTGCGAATGCTGCTAACTCACGATATTGAGCTAGCGCTAAACGTACACCCCCACCTAATTTTTTAATTACTTTAGTTTGAGCAGCGCCGCCCACGCGAGAGACAGAAATACCTGCGTTAATCGCTGGACGAATACCTGCGTTAAATAAGTCTGTTTCAAGGAATATCTGGCCGTCAGTAATCGAAATTACGTTTGTCGGCACGAATGCAGATACGTCACCTGCCGCAGTTTCAATAATTGGCAATGCAGTAAGTGAACCTGTTTTACCTTTCACTTTTCCTTTAGTAAATTTTTCTACATATTCTTCATTCACACGAGCTGCGCGCTCAAGTAAACGTGAGTGAATATAGAACACGTCACCTGGATAAGCTTCACGACCTGGTGGACGGCGTAAGAGTAATGAGATTTGACGATAAGCAATCGCTTGCTTTGTTAAGTCGTCATAAATAATAAGTGCATCTTCGCCACGATCACGGAAATATTCGCCCATCGTACAACCTGCATAAGGCGCTAAGAATTGTAATGCTGCTGAATCTGATGCTGATGCTGCAACGACAATGGTATATTCCATTGCACCATGCTCTTCGAGTTTTCTCACTACGTTAGCGATCGTTGATGCTTTTTGACCAATCGCTACATAGATACAGGTCATGTTTTGACCTTTTTGATTAATAATCGCATCAGTTGCTACCGCTGTTTTACCTGTTTGACGGTCGCCAATAATCAATTCACGTTGGCCTCGTCCGACTGGCACCATAGAATCCACAGATTTCAACCCTGTTTGAACTGGTTGTGATACAGATTTACGTGCAATCACACCTGGTGCTACTTTTTCGATTTTGTCTGTAAGTTTTGTTTTAACAGGGCCTTTGCCATCAATCGGTTGACCAAGTGCGTTAACGACACGACCAATCAATTCTGGACCAACAGGTACTTCTAAAATTCGGCCTGTACATTTACATACATCACCTTCAGTTATGTGTTCGTAAGCACCTAACACCACCGCACCCACTGAATCTCGTTCAAGATTTAATGCAAGTCCATATGTGTTTCCTGGGAATTCGATCATTTCACCAGACATCACATTTGATAATCCGTGAATACGCACAATACCATCGGTCACTGAAACCACCGTACCTTGTGTTCTCGCCTCAGCGGTTGTCGAGAAGTTCTCTAATCGACTTTTAATGAGTTCACTAATTTCTGATGTTGATAACTGCATTACTATCTCCTGATAATGATTAGCTTACGACTTCAACGCGTAGGCTAAATTTTGTAATTGCTCACGAACTGAAGCATCAATCACGGTGTCCCCCACAATCACTTTAGTACCACCAATGATTGCTTCATCAATCGTTACTTTTGCATCAATTTTTTTATTAAATTTCTTTTCTAAACTTTTAACCAATGTATCGACTTCTTTATCTGTCGGTTTTGATGCCACAATAATTTCTGCATCAAGCGTACCTTCGTCTGTCGCTTTTAATATTTCAAAAAGGTGACTGATTTCTGGCAATACATTAAGTCTTTTAAATTCGATCAAAAGCTTAATCAGATTTTCACCATATTGATTAAGTTTTTTTCCCGCGATTTTTACAAGCGCTTTTTCACGATCTTCATCAGAAACTTTAGAATCATTAATGAACGCATGCATGCGTTCATCTAAAGACACTTGTGCTAAAAATTCCAACATCTCAGACCATTCGGAAAGGGATTTTTTTTCTTTTGCAAGATTAAATGCTGCAACAGCATAAGGTCTTGCGATTGTTGAAATTTCTGCCATGGTGGGTGATCCTAAAGTTCTTTCGCTAATTTACTTAACATATCGCTATGGGCTTTCTTATCAATTTCTTTTGATAAGATTTTTTCAGCGCCTGCAATTGCAAGTATTGACACTTGTTCGCGTAAAGATTCTTTTGCGCGATTCACTTCTTGGTCAATCTCTGCTTTCGCACCCAAGATAATACGGTCGCCTTCAGTTTTTGCTTGATGCTTTGCTTCTTCTAAAATTTCTGACGCTCTTTTTTCAGCTTGAGAAATAATTTCAGATGCTTTCTGTTTAGCTTCGTTAAGTTGTTGTGTTGTTTTCTTTGCAGCGACTTCTAAAGATGCTTTACCTTCTTGAGCTGCAGCTAAACCGTCGGCAATTTCTTTCTGACGCGTTTCAATCGCGCTTAAAAGAGGTGGCCACACATACTTCACGGTAAACCAAATGAGAATCGCAAAAGCAATCGCTTGGGCAATTAACGTAAAATTAATATTCATTTTTGCTCCTGTCTAAGTTCGGTTAAAAGAACCTAAACAATTATTTTGCGATTGCACTTAATAATGGATTTGCAAATGCAAACATCATCACGATACCAACGCTAATAATGAAAGAAGCGTCAATCAAACCTAAAAGTAAGAATACTTTACCTTGTAATTGAGGAATCATTTCAGGTTGTCTTGCAGCACCTTCTAAGAAGCTCGCACACATAATACCGATACCGATACATGCGCCTAAAGCTGCTAAACCAATCATCAAACCTAGACCAATTGCTGTATAAGATTGAATCATTGCTAAATATTGTACGTGTTCCATGTTTACTTCCCTTTCAGTTAAAAATACTTAAATAAAAAAACTAATGGCCTTCATGCGCCATCGATAAATACACCACCGTTAACATCATGAAGACAAATGCTTGTAGCCCCACAATTAGAATATGGAATATGGACCAACCTGCGCCCAATAATGCTCCAAAAAATACGCCTGTCACACTCGTTGATGCGAGTAAACCAAGGAGCAAGAAAATCACTTCGCCTGCGTACATGTTTCCGAAAAGTCGGAGTGAGTGAGATAAAGGTTTAGAAATATATTCGATAATATTAAATAGAAAGTTTGCAGGCCACACCCAAATTTTGCTGCCGAAGGGCGCTGTGAATAATTCATGAATCCAACCGCCAAAACCTTTTACTTTAATACCAAAATAAATCATAAGAATCCACACTGCAATCGCAAGTGCAAATGTGGTATTGATATCTGAAGTTGGAACGCTTCGCCATTCATGAATGCCTAAAGGTGCGTAAATAAAATGTGCCATCACATCAATCGGTAAAAAGTCCATTGAGTTCATGACAAGCACCCAAATGAAAACGGTAAGCGCGGCAGGTGCAATGAAAGCATGACGATCGCCATGAAATATATTTTTAACTTGATCATCAATGAAACCAAACATGAGTTCTACAAACGCTTGGCCTTTTGAAGGAACGCCGGCTGTCGCTTTACGAGCCACCATCCAAATTAATGCCATTGAAATAATACCCAGCAACACACCCATGACGAGTGAGTCAATATTTAAGCTCCAAAATGCACCTTCACCAATTGCCTTTGTATTAAAGGTTAAATGGTGGGTGATATATTCGCTTGGTGTTAATGTGCCTTCAGTTGCCATATCTTTCAATATTTCCTAGTGACTTTTGTTAGTCTTCATTTAATTTTGTAATCGATGCGCCTGAAATAATGGCTGACAATACAAGCCCTGCAATCAGTGCAAATGGTACAAGCGCTGTATAAAACTTAAACGCCAACCAAAGCGATACAAGTACTACAAAAATTTTTACAGCTTCAGCTTTTAATACATTAATAATGATAGCTGCGGGCTCTTTACTCAAAGCCGTTTTGTGAGCAATTTTTGAGGCGAGAAGTACACCGAA